>ENA-ORCV01000056-ORCV01000056.1-marine-metagenome-genome-assembly--contig:-NODE-56-length-265408-cov-28.071778_pt1 | contig 265408 bp, 244 predicted proteins | sample MGYA00237779_ERZ508509 | MGnify/ENA primary metagenome ERZ508509 (study PRJEB26180, sample SAMN06268772) | marine metagenome | isolation source: Bioluminescent Bay, La Paraguera, Puerto Rico | place... | reverse complement strand
CCCCACTGCTGCCTCCCGTAGGAGTCTGGGCCGTGTCTCAGTCCCAGTGTGGCTGATCATCCTCTCAGACCAGCTACAGATCGTTGCCTTGGTAGGCCGTTACCCCACCAACAAGCTAATCTGATATAGGTTCATCCAATAGCGCGAGGCCCCGAAAGGTCCCCCGCTTTCCTCCGTAGAGCGTATGCGGTATTAGCAGCCGTTTCCGGCTGTTGTCCCCCACTACTGGGCAGATCCCTATACATTACTCACCCGTCCGCCACTCGCCATCAAGAGAGCAAGCTCTCTTATGCTGCCGTTCGACTTGCATGTGTTAGGCATGCCGCCAGCGTTCAATCTGAGCCATGATCAAACTCTTCAGTTTAATTTAGCTTGTAACTTTATAAGACAAAGTTACCAAATCTTGATTGACGTTAGCATGTAAATGCTAGCCGTCAGGTTTTCTAGCAACCTGACGTAAGCACCCACACAAATTACTTGATACTGTTTTGTTAAAGAGCGTTTCCTGCAAACTCGTGCAGCAAAGAAGCGAGAATTATACAGCTCCCGGCCAGGCTGTCAAACATTTTTTATTGCTTTCGACTTGGTGTTGATTTGCCGATAAGCAATGAAAGACGGGCATTCTACAGGCTACGGAACACAGGTCAACAGGAAGTTATTCCCGAAAGCCTCTTCCACGTCTTAGTCGCATGAAATATAGAGTAATTTTTTCATTACAATTTTATTTCAAGCGACACATTTCGCTGCCGGCTTAAGTGAAAGTGCTAATTTCCATGCTCATTCTGGCAATGTAAGCGATAGGCGCGGGGGGACATGCCATACGCCTGATGGAATACACGACTGAAATGCGCCATGTTATTGAAACCACTTTGCATCGCTACTTCAGTAATACTCAGATGATGATAGAGCGAACTGGCCAGATAATGGCGGCTGCGAGAGAGACGCTGCTGCGTGAGGTAACGCATCAGTGACGTGTCTTCTTCATTAAAGAGATTATTGATATAACGCAGCGATAAGCCCACGGCGGAAGCAATGGCGTCAGCTTTCAGATCGCTGTCAGTCAACTTGCAGGCAATAAATTGTTTAACTCTGGTTAATGCCTGATTCCGATGGCGGGACATCTCCTTCGTTTTTCCAGTGACTTCCAATAACGACTGGGTAAACAGTTCCAGGACGGGATCTGCTAATGACTGAAAAGCCGCTTTATCCAGTCGCCCTAATTGATTGACGGTTGATGAAATCATCGCGGCACTGATGGCCCCCGTCCCATGCTCAGTGGATAGCTTGGTTGCAGTCAGTCTGCTGATATTGGCGACGCGTTCATCAAGCAAAAAACGGGGAATCGAAATGATAACCTTGGAAAACGGTCCGGGCGTAGTGACACGATGTGGCTCGGTCGCATCGTATATCGTCATTTCACCCGGTTTGAGAAAAACTTCCCGGCCGCCTTGTTCAAGCTTGTATTGTCCCTGTGTCAACAACACGCCGAAATAACAGTCCTGGGAGACATACTCCGGAGCTTTCGGCAGCCTCTCGATAGTAATGGCATTGGAGCGAATGGGAGACAAACGCAATCCCTGTTGCCAGGGATAAATCAGCATATCGTTATATAAGTATTCCTGATCCGGCGCTCCAACATCAACATTGGCATATTCGCGGCCGATAACTTCCTTAAGCCATTCCAAACGCTGATGAATCGGTTGCTCCTCAGTGCAAAGCCTCTGGCCATCCAGCCCTTCAAGGTTCGCCAACAGATTCGAAGAAAATCTCGTCATTGAATGCCTGACAGAATGTTCCATGGCATATCACCTTCTCAGTCAAAAAATACCGCCAGCCGGAAAAAGTATCCATGACGCAGTCACGCCATACTTTTTCTCGGCAACCATAACAAGCGGTAAGCGCATTACCAATAACTTAACACAGCTAATCTGCTATTAGTTTGGGATACCTCTTTGAGGATTCTGTGGCGGATACGAGCAAGCTGCTTGCTGCACCCGGAGAGTTCATAAAGATTTTGGAAGCTGAATACTAATTATCTATTAGTACAAAACAATGGGAAGGAGTTTTTATGCAAACGCTATATGGCAAACAGCATCGGACTTTGCAACAGGATTTTGATACCGAGAGATTAGCGAATGCTGTGCATGACAATATCGTCGCCAGGGAAATCGGTGAAGAACATCGTGGTTTTATTGAGAGCCGCGATATGTTTTTCCTCACAACCATCGATCATCGAGGTTATCCCACTTGTTCCTACAAAGGCGGGAATCCAGGCTTTATCAAGATCATTGACAGTAAAACCCTGGCATTCCCGAGTTTCGACGGAAACGGAATGTTCCTCTCTATGGGCAACATTATCGCCAATAATCAGATCGGCATGTTATTGATCGACTTCGAAACCCCAAATCGTTTTCGTATACACGGCAATGCCTCAATTCATCGTGATGAGGCGTCGCTCAAAATGTTCCACGGCGCGGAGATGGTGGTCATCGTCGATATAGTAGAAATTTTCGTTAACTGCGCGCGATATATACACCGCTACAAACGCGTCACCAGCGCAAAGCATGTGCCAGATGAAAACAAGACTCCGGCGTTACCGCACTGGAAACGGATAGACGGCCTGCAGGATGCGCTACCAGCGAGGGACAAACATATCGCCGACTCCCTGGGTGGCACAATCAGCCCAGAACAATATGCCGAGATGCTCAGTAAAGGCGAGACCTGAGACAGTATGGGCAGCGTTTAAAAAGTCAGCTGCAAATAGTTAACCCGGAATGTATCGATACTGAAGAGAGGATGGTCATGACACAGCTTAATGCAGCCACATTCAGCGCTTTCTTACTGACAAGCATCGTTCTTTACATGCTTGGATTCTTTGCTTTTATTCCACCATGGGCCGTGTTCATCGCCTGGGCTTGTTTCTTCCATATGAATGGCGGCGCCCACCGCAACCAGGCGTTTATCTCGACCATCACCCATATGCCGCTCGGTGCAACGGCAGCATGGATCTCGGCAATTGCTCTATTAAATAATCCCTTCGACAGTGCACTGGGCCAGCAACTCTGGGGGCCAGTGCTTATAGGCGCAGTCATTGCTGGTCTTGCCAGAATGAGCACAATTCAACTTTTCAGCATAACCCCAGCAATCATCTATGGATATGCCAGCGTTTTTGCTTTCACCAGCACGACAGGATTGTTTGCTTCGCATTACCTGCTATCGCTGTCGTTCAACAATGCATTACTTGCAATATTATCCAGCACCATTATCGGTGCTTCAGCAGGCTACATCAACGCCACACTGGTTGCCGCCCTGGTCGGACGCGGAATCATGAAGCCTTCGAAGTGTGAATCGGTTATCAGAGAGTAATTTGTAAAACAAGACTATTGGATTGCTTAATGGATGCAATACCCTGTGGCTTTATCTATTCAGCAAAAGAAGGCGTTGTTACAGCTATCTGACAATCAGGTCAGTTTTTCAGAACGTCATTGTGTTTATGCTGGTGAGTAGAGAAATCGATACAGGCTGGCTATGCAGGAAAGTCGGTCCTGAAACATCAAATCGTTTCTGATTTTCAATGTAAAGATTGTCCTGTTTTTCCTGCCGGAGCGTCACACTGAAATCGTATCAAGCAGAGAACTGTGTGTGTCGAACGTCATTCATTGATGGGCTTTTTTCACTCCCCAATAGCTATAGATATGTGATGCGGTAAGCAGCAAAAGCGACATAAAAGCCAACCATAACAGCAAATCGACCTTCGGTTCGTGGGGCAGGATTTCTTCCACAATCAAGCTCTGGTGATGCTGTTCATCAATCTCTGCCAGTGCTTTGGCAAAGGCTTCCAGCGAGCCGGCCTCAAATACCCGGTATGGCACATCAAGGGTTTTGAAAAAACTGTGTAACTTACGCTCTGGCATGTCTACCCAAAGCGGGTTGTTATCCTGTAGCGTTTCGAGGCTGATCGCCAGATTCGATTTGAGGTAAATCCAGTAGAGGGTGAGGTTCATCTCCTGATACAAACGACTGATATGTTGCTTGTCTTCATCAGTCAGTAGCTCGCCGCCATCTGACACCAGCAATACAATGCGTGAGCCCCGATATGCCTGCCCCTCAAACATTGTTGCGCTTCTACGTAAAGCATCAGCAATATTGGTCTCTGACAGGCCCTTGCCTAAAGCATTGGCATCAATGGTGGCGAGTATCGCCTCCTTATCGTGAGTTAATGGCAGCAAATTGACTGCCTTGTCGCTGAATAACACGAAGCCGTAGCGATCATCCGGCCGTTTTTTAATAAATTCGACCAAATAATCCCGTGCCACCCGCCTTTTGGAACCAGGGCCGCCCACAGTGATTGAACCCGCCTCATCGTTCACTGCAAACGGGTTATCCATACTGCGACTTCGATCCAGCAACAAAACGATTTCGGCCCCTTCGACGATGCGCTCAATCTTTTGTTCCGGCATGCTGGGACTCGCTAATGCCATCAGCAGTGCAGCAATTAACAATGTCGCCAGCAACTTCAGCGCAATGCTGAAAAACCGGGACCAGGGATCGACCGGGATCAGTTCTACCCAGGCTACAGTTTTATCCAGGTTATGGTTAAGCCATGGCAGAAGCGACAACGGCAGCATCAATAAAAACCCGGGATAGATCCATTCGAGACCGAACAGATTCATGCAAGCCAAACTCTATGCAGTTGACCGTGACTCTCAAGCTGTCTGGCAAAGCGGTTGAAGCTATGATGCATACTGTAACTGGCTGCATCAATGCCTCTGCCCGTTTGCGTAGGCAGACTATTTATTTCAAAGGCAGACATTGATTTCAAACAGCAAACACTTTCGGCCTCACGGCCTTCGCCTTTTGCCACCGCCTTGTCATCGGGAAACACCAGCGCATCGAAGATCGGGTTCACCAATTCCTGGGCCAGCTGTCGCCCAGTCTTTAACAGCCGAGATTCAGCCATCTTTTCTTCCTGGATATATTCATGAGATTTTTCCGGCTAATGATCAGGCTTGTTTCGGTAATGTCGCATTAATCCAGACACAAGCTGTTTGTGGTTAGCAAAGAAAAGTATGGCGCGATCAGGTGATGGAAACTTTTTCGGGATGGCGGTATTTATTGACTGAAAGGGTGATATGCCCTGGGTCGCCTGGCAGCCTTCAGCGGTGCTTTTGTTCAGAGCAGATGAGAACGTCATGAACAGTTGGATAGAAGGTGGTTCCTATCGTAAAACATCCGGAAGCACTCTTTATGATGACTGAATAAGTTGGCAGAGAGTCAGCCACTGTTGCCGGCACATTATCAAGGCTGATCAGGCTATGCTGAGTTTTTCCTGGCTCCGCAAGGGGAATATTCCAGAGTCTATTGATTGCAGAAAATGGCGCTTAGGGAGCGCTGTTGACCGGCCCCCTTATTCTTGCTTGCGATGTCGCCAATTTGGCCAGCGCTGACAAATCAGATGGGAGATATAATCAAGACATTTCAATACAGGCATGAAGACCGGCAGACCTGCTCAGATCTGCCGTTAACTGTGCTAGCTTGCCCTAATACGGGCAAACTTACGTTTGCCAACCTGGAATACGCCTTCAACACCCGCTTTGATCAGCAGCGATTTATCGTCGACTTTTTCACCATCGATTTTAACTGCACCTTGTTTGATCATCCGCATCGCATCGGAGGTACTCGATGTGAGACCAGCCTCTTTGAGTACATTGGCAATCAGCATGCCTTCATTACCGACTGACAGGGAAACATCCGGGATATCATCCGGCAGTTCCCCTTTCTTGAACTGGTTTTCAAAACCCTGGCGAGCTTCAACACCGGTCTGTTCATCATGAAACCGGGCTACAATTTCCTGGGCAAACTCTTTTTTGATTTCAATAGGATTGCGACCCTGTTCGACCTGCTGGCGCCACTCATCAATCTCGTTGATATTACGAAAGCTGAGCAGTTCAATATATCGCCACATTAAATCGTCAGAGATCGACATCAGTTTGCCGAATATATCCTTGGGACTATCGTTGATACCGATATAGTTGTTAAGGGATTTGGACATCTTCTGCACACCATCCAGCCCCTCAAGAATCGGCATGGTCAAGATACATTGCGCCGGTTTACCATAGGATTTTTGCAGTTCCCGCCCCATGAGCAGGTTGAACTTCTGATCGGTCCCGCCCAGTTCAACATCCGCTTCCAGCACCACCGAGTCATAACCCTGTATTAAAGGATAGAGAAACTCATGAATCGCAATCGGCTGATTGTTACTGTAGCGCTTGTGAAAATCATCACGTTCCAGCATGCGGGCAACAGTATGGTTGGAAGCAAGACGAATCATGTCGGCTGATGACATATCATTCATCCAGTGTGAGTTAAAAACGACCTCGGTTTTTTCAGGATCAAGAATTTTGAATACCTGCTCCTGATAAGTGACGGCATTCTGTTTCACCTGCTCAGGCGTCAAAGGCTGACGGGTCACATTTTTCCCAGTCGGATCACCGATCATGCCGGTGAAATCCCCGATCAGGAACAGTATGTGATGACCCAGATCCTGAAATTGCTTCAGTTTGTTGAGCAGAACGGTATGACCCAGGTGCAAATCCGGTGCTGTCGGATCGAAGCCTGCTTTGATGCGTAATGGCTTGCCTGACTCTAGTTTTTCAATCAGTTCCTTTTCAACCAGGATTTCATCAGCACCGCGGCGAATCTCTGCCATCGCCTCTTGAACAGGGATCATTTATGCACTCCGAGTTTGTAATTGTGATGGCGGGCAATATTATCACAAGAAGGTTGCAGGAAGGGGTTCCAATTCTGTTCAAATGCTGCCAGAATTGAGCGAATTTATAATTTCAGCAAGAGTTTGCATATGAAACGTAACAGACTTCTGAGCAATTCGCCTCATGCACGACTGTTTACCAGTGAAAAACCCAGCCATAGCAAACGACATCACATTCTGCTTCTTTCCTTGCTGACTGTCATCGGTGTGTTTCTGACCACCATCGTGCTAGCCACTAGCACACCGGTCAGCACTGATACCCAGTCACAGTCCATTCAATTACCGGGGCAAAGCAGTCACCAGATCACGCCAAGCAACATCAGCCAGCCAAGCAAACAGAGTCAGTCACTGCCTGAAAAGCCGACCGCTGCAGCAGAACCGATGGGCGTCAATGCGCCGGCGATTGCCCGTGTTCCTGTGCCCAACAGCGAAGAAGTCAGTGTCGCTGAGCCTGCTCAATTGGAACGCTTGCATTTGCAACAGGCTCAACAGGAAGAAAAAGCAGAATCAGCACAGGCCGCGCCAGTCGAAATTCAGGCGGAACCCCATTTCTCATCAGCTGAAGCCGTTCAATCAGTTGAACCGACACTGACCTGGCAGGAAGTCACGGTTGAGTCAGGTGATAACCTCTCGCTGATTTTCCCTAAAGCCGGTTTATCAGCACGTGATGTCTATAACGTGGCGCAGTCCGGTGACAGCATCAAACCTTTACTTAATCTGAAACCGGGTCAGATATTACGTTTCGGCCTGTCCCAAGTAGATGATGTCACCACACTGGAAAAACTTGAGCTCAAACTCAGCCCTATCGAAACGCTGCAACTGAGCAAAACCGAAGACGGCTACGCTACTGAAACGCTGACGCGTGAAGTTGAAAGCCGCCAGAAACAGGTCGCCGGTCAGATTGAAAGCTCCTTATTTGAAGCCGGCCTCAAAGCCGGTATGTCAGACAAACTGATAATGGAGATGGCCCACATCTTTGGCTGGGATATCGACTTTGCACTGGATTTGCGTCAGGGCGATAACTTCAAAGTGATTTTCGAAGAGTCCTACCTCGATGGTGAAAAGTTTGATGACGGCGATATTCTTGCTGCTGAATTTACCAACCGTGGCACGACGTTCCGAGCCGTGCGCTACACCGATCCGGAGGGTAACAGCCACTTCTATACGCCGGAAGGTCATAGCATGCGCAAAACCTTCACCCGTACCCCGGTTCATTTCTCCCGTATCAGTTCACGCTATAACCCTAACCGCCTGCATCCGGTACTGAAGACCTCGCGCCCGCACCGTGGTGTCGATTATGCCGCCCCGACCGGTACGCCGATTTTAGCGACTGGCGATGGCAAGGTTGAGTTTGTTGGTACTAAAGGTGGATATGGCAGAACTGTAGTACTGTCTCATGGCGGAAAATACACTACTCTTTATGCGCATATGTCCCGTTTCAAAAAGGGCATGAGAAACGGCCAGCGGGTGAAACAGGGTGAAACCATCGGTTACATCGGCAGCAGTGGCCTTGCTACCGGCCCTCACCTGCATTACGAATTCCGCATCAATGGGGTTCATCACAACCCGCTGACTGTGGCCCTGCCAAAAGCAGAACCGCTTAATGCCAAATACATGGCTGAATTCAAACAACAGTCACAACCATTGCTGGCACAACTGGATGAACTGACTCTGCCAGCGCTGGCATTCAACCAGCAGTAATTTTATGGGGCTCTATATCGGCGTCATGTCAGGCACCAGCCTGGACGGGATTGATGTTGCCATTGTTGACATCAATGCCCACGATATCGAGCTACAGGCAGCAGAAACCTATCCTTTTGAAAGCAATCTGCGCAAGGATTTACTGAAACTCATCAACGCCGGCAGGGCTCACCTGCAGCAACTGGGTCAGATTGATATGGCCCTGGGCTATGCCTACAGTGAGGCCATCAACCAGCTACTCGACGAAACCCATATCGCTGCCAGCGATATTGAGGCTATCGGCTGTCATGGTCAGACTATCTACCATGCTCCTGAGGCCGCCTATCCTTTCAGCATGCAAATTGGCAATGCCCATGTCATTGCCGAACAGACTGGTATTAATACCGTAGCTGACTTCCGTCAACACGATATGATTCTGGGTGGCCAGGGCGCTCCCCTGGTACCGGCATTTCATCAGGCTCTGTTTCAACACCCGAAACGTAACCGGGTTATCGCCAATATCGGCGGTATCGGTAATATTACCGTGCTGCCTGTCGGCAATGCCGATAAGGTCACCGGATTTGATACCGGTCCCGGCAATGTGCTTTTGGATCAGTGGTACCAGCAGCATCACAATGACCTATATGATGATAACGGTCAGTGGGCGCGTGATGGTGAAGTCGACGAAGCGCTGCTTAATCTGTTGATGAATGATCCCTTCTTTATGCAAGCAGCACCAAAAAGCACCGGCCGGGAATATTTCAATCTGAACTGGTTAACACAGAAACTCGCCGATTTGGACAAACCCATCAAAGCCAAAGCCGTGCAGAAAACCTTGTTGCAGATGACTGCCATGTCAATAAGTGATGCTATCCGGCACTATGCACAACACACCGATGAAGTTTATGTTTGTGGTGGCGGTGCTCACAATGAAGTGTTAATGCAGGCACTGAGAACGGCCCTGCCGGGAATGTCTGTGCAGACAACCGCAGATTTGGGTCTGGCGCCAGACTGGGTGGAAGCCTGTGCATTTGCCTGGCTGGCCAGACAGTTTATGCATCAATTGCCGGGCAATCTGCCCTCGGTTACCGGGGCCCGTAAAGCCACATTACTGGGCGCACTCTACTCATCAAGCCAGGCCTCATAAGCAAAACTATCCAGCAGATGCTCATTGCTTTCTGTTTCATCTGCGCTCAGCTTGAATAACCAGCCGCCGCCAAAGGCATCCTGATTGACCAGTTCCGGACTCTGTTCAAGTTCCTGATTGACGCTGATAATCGTACCGGTCACCGGCATATGAATATCGGAAGCTGACTTGACCGACTCGATAAACATGCATACCTCACCAGCCTGAAACTGGCTGCCGGGTGTCGGCAATGAGACAAACACAACGTCGCCCAGCTGGTCCTGGGCAAAGTCAGTAATACCGATCGTCATTTCATTGCCCTCATCCTCACTGACCCATTCATGCGTCTGGGCATAACGCAGATGATCCGGATTAGCTTCCATCATAGTCTCCCATAGAGTTCATTGAGGACACGCAGTCGTGCTGCGATATTGCCATCCACCCTATCCCAGCTGAATTGCCAGCGCCAGTTACCATCTATCGTGCCGGGTATATTCATCCGATGGCTGGCATCAAGTGATAATAAATCTTGCATCGGCACCACAGCGAGTTCCGATACCGAGCTCAATGCCGTCCTGATTAGCAACCATGGCATCGCTTCGCTGCTTTCACCGAGATAAGCATGAAAATGGGCTTTTACATGCGGTTCCAGTGCCTGATACCAGCCCAGCGTCGTGTTGTTATCATGAGTGCCGGTATAAGTCACACTGTCGACACATTGCTGGTGTGGCAAATAAGGGTTACTGGCATCTCCGCCGAAAGCGAACTGCAGGATTTTCATGCCTGGCATCGCATATTTTTCCCGTAGTGCCGTCACTTCCGGAGTAATAATGCCGAGATCCTCGGCGACCAGGGGCAATTCGCCAAACTGAGCCAGCAAACTGTCAAACAGTTGTTCGCCGGGAGCTGGCTTCCACTGACCGTCAACGGCAGTATCGCAACTGGCGGGAATTTCCCAGCAGGATTCAAAACCACGGAAATGATCGATACGAATCAGATCAAAGCATTCAAGCTGCGTTTGCAGACGACGATGCCACCAGTCAAAGTTCTGAGCAATATGTTCTGACCATTCATAAAGCGGATTCCCCCAGCGCTGGCCTGTCTCTGAAAAGTAATCCGGTGGTACACCGGCAACCCGGGTCGGCTGGCCGGTTTTATCGAGTGTGAACAGCGCTGGCTCGGCCCAGACATCAGCACTGTCATGCGCGACAAAGATTGGCATATCACCGAACAACTTGATGCCGCGCTCATTGGCATAGGCTCTTAGCTGATGCCACTGACGGAAGAAGATAAACTGTTCAAAACGGCGGATATTCAGCGCGTCCCTGCGTTCGACCGCTATTCTTTCCAACGCTGTATGATCACGGTCGCGCAGCTCGGGTGGCCAGTCAAACCAGGCTCTGGATTGGTTGAGATGGCGCAGTTCACGGAACAGGACATAGTCATCCAGCCAGTAATGCTGTTGCTCACAAAAAGCACCGAAGGCCTGCCGCTCGGCCTCATCCGCACGCAATTCAAACTGGCGGTAGGCATGCGCCATCAGTCTCGACATTTTGCTATCGTTAAGCTTGGCGGGATCAGCCCAGGGCTGTGCCTTGAGCATATCGCGGCAGATCATGCGATTGTTACCGGCATGAGCGGACAGACACTGATACGGTGACCTGTCACCATGGGTTGGCCCGAGTGGCAGCATCTGCCAGACAGTCACCCCCGCCGCTTGCAGGAAATCTACGAAACGATAGGCATCGGCGCCCATGTTGCCGGAGGGTAGACTGGTGATATGAAGCAGCACACCAGTGCGTCGCTGTTCAAAGATATGAGCCTGCTGCATTAACTACCGCGGCGCATTGTGCCGGCCTGCTCCATACTGCCTCCACCGTGTGAAATGATTTCCGACAGAACCTGCGGAACTTCCTCGCCCAACATTTGATAGAGATTGGAAAGATGCAGGCGGTAGAGTCGCTCAAAATCACTGACGCTATCGGCTGAGTTGTAATCGCCGAACCACCAGAACCAGTCTGAGCCCTCACAGATTGCCAGTTGCCGTTCCAGCGCCTGCCGTGTTTCCTCATCGAACTCCTGACTGGCCATCACCCGATCATAGGTTTTCTTGGCTTCGCTGAGCAGATCCCAGCCACGGTTTTTATCCGGGTCACCAATCCAGGTTGAATAGGTCCCAAACACCCAGCTGCCGCCTACCATCTTCGGCAGTTTGGCCGGCTGCACACCGTTATGGAGACAATCACTGAATGTCGTGAGTTCAATCTCGGGATGCTCGGACAAGCGGCGATACAGCGTTTGCAAGAAGTAGTAGCCATTATAGGAATAATATTCCCAGGCATTTTCTCCATCGAGGATCACCGATACCACCCGGTCGGCATCACCCTCGGTATTCTTTTTGATATTCAGCAGATGATGAATAAAGTCGTTAACAGCATCATCCGCTCCCCACTTGGTATAGATAAAGCCAATCATGTCTGACAGGCCATCATCACGAAAAAAGCAGGCCGGGGAAGCACCCGGCAGTTTGTAGGGTTTATGAATATTGGCATCCGCCATACCGGAGAGCTTGAGACTGTTTCTGAGCACATTCTCACCGGTTGCCGCCCACTCGAAGCCATGCTGGGCGATGACCTGGAGGGTTTCTTCCGATACCGCGCCTTCAGACGGCCAGCAGCCCTTGGGCCGGAAGCCAAAGTAAGACTCAAATACTCTGACGCCCTCTTCCATATGCCAATGTGCCCGCTCACGCCCGCCCGGATAATGCGTGATTTCAGGCAGTAAGGCATCGGGCATAGCTTCCAGGGTGGTGTTAATATCGAGCAACAGCGGCACTATCGGGTGTGCATAGGGCGTCACCGAGAGCTCGACACGGCCGCTCTCAGCCAGTCTTTTATATCGCGGAATCAGATCACCGAGCAGTTCACCGATGACCATCATCAACTGTCGCCGGTCATGGAAGGTATACAGGCGCCCTTTTTTCATCAGTGCCTGGATGCGTACATCACTGCGGCGAACCGATTCGGCCATCCACACCAGGTGATACCAGACCAGCAAATCGATCATAAACTGATCGTTAACATAATTGAGCCGCTCGGGTTCTTCCAGCGTCCAGCGTGCCATCTCCACCAGCCGGGCGAAGTGCGGGAATGGCTGGATCAGTTTCTCCTCATTAGCACGCAGGCAAGCGTTTATCAGGGTCTTGCGCTCTTCAGCATGCACCGGTTGCACCGGTGAATCGAGCGCAATCAGCAAGGGGTCTTTAAGCCTGCCGGTGCCCTTGAAACGCCCTTTGAGCTGCTCATCATAATCAGCCAATTGCTCCAGCAGAGTTGGCGCAAAATTAACCACAGCCCGCGCCTCCGGCACGTTTTCCAGGTGCCAGGCCATATCGACGTAATCTTTGATCGCGTGCAGATAGGTCCAAGGCAACTGATAGATTCCGCCCATGGGCTCACTGTACTGCGGCTGGTGCATATGCCAGCAGAGAACGACCTTGAGTTTATCTGACATAACGATAGTTTTGTCCTAACATTTCCGGGGTTACCAGAACCACGCCTTTGGGTGAGACGTGATAGCGCTTGGCATCCTGCTCAGGGTCTTCACCGATGACTGTCCCTTCCGGGATCACACAACCCTTGTCGATAACCACTTTTTTCAGACGGCAGTGACGACCAATCGTCACATCCGGTAGCACCACCGCATCTTCCACCAATGAATAGCTGTGTACTTCCACGTTGGAGAACAGTACCGAGTGACGTACCGTGGAGCCTGAAATAATGCAGCCCCCGGAGACCATTGAGTCCACTGCCATCCCTCTGCGGTCATCATCATCAAACACGAATTTGGCCGGCGGCTGCTGTGCCTGATGGGTCCAGATCGGCCAGTCATCATCGTAAAGGTTGAGTTCCGGTGTCACTCCGATTAACTCCAGGTTAGCTGACCAGAACGCATCAATGGTACCCACATCTCGCCAGTAGCCCGGATCATTACCCTGAACATCTTTATAAGGAAATGCCACAACTTTATAGTTCTTGATGAGGCTCGGAATGATGTCATGCCCAAAATCGTGGGTGGAGCCGCGGGTATCAGCATCTTTGATCAGTTGCTCATACAAAAACGCAGCATTGAAAACATAAATACCCATGGAGGCCAGCGCCACATCATCGCGGCCGGGCATCGGTGTTGGATTTTCAGGCTTTTCATCAAACGCGACGATGCGTCTGTTAACGTCGACTGACATGACCCCCAGCGCTTTGGCTTCGCTGATCGGCACCTCGATACAACCGATGGTCATGTCGGCATTTTGAGCAACATGCTCTGCCAGCATATCACCATAGTCCATTTTGTAAATATGATCACCGGCAAGAATCAGTACATACTCGGGTCCATGGTTACGCAGAATATCGATATTCTGGTAGACCGCATCGGCCGTGCCTTCATACCAGCCTTTCTCGTTACGTTGTGACGCCGGCAACAGTTCCACAAACTCACCCAGCGCACCACGCATGAACCCCCAGCCCTGCTGGATATGCCTGATTAATGAGTGGGCTTTGTACTGGGTGAGTACACCGACCCGGCGAATACCCGAGTTCACACAGTTAGACAGCGGGAAGTCAATAATTCTGAATTTTCCACCAAAGGGCACAGCAGGCTTGGCTCGCCAGTCAGTCAGTTGTTTCAATCTGGATCCCCTGCCACCGGCCAAAATCAATGCCAGGGTATCCCGCGTTAGGCGACTGACAAAACGCGTGCTGTTGTTTTCACTCATGTTTGAATTCTCCGGCCAAGGCCCTATGATTTGTGGTGTAATACTGTTAGCCTGCCATAAGCGTGCGGCAGTCAGCAATTAAAAGATTATACGGGATATTATGGCGATGATTTTTGACAAGAATTTGAATGAAGACATCATAAAAATCATTGAAGCACGCCATCATGATCCGTTCAGCGTGCTGGGTCTTCATCAACAAAATGACAAAGCCATCATCCGGGCTTTTCTGCCTGACACAGCGGAAGCGAAAATTGATAATAAACTGCCCATGACCCGTATCGAAGGCAGTGACGTTTTTGTCTGGCTGGGTGATGCCAAAGACATCCGCTGGCCTTATAAAATCCACCGCCAACGTCATAACGGTGACGAGGTTGCTTACCACGATCCCTACAGCATCATGCCGCAACTGTCTGAATACGATCTGCACCTGTTTTCTGAAGGCAAACACTGGCATGCCTATAAAATTCTGGGTGCCCATGTTTACGAAGTTGAAGGCATCAAAGGTACCCTGTTTGCCACCTGGGCACCCGGTGCAGAACGGGTCAGCGTAGTCGGTAATTTCAACCAATGGGATGGCCGCAGACATCCGATGCGGGTTCGCGGCAATACCGGTGTCTGGGAGCTCTTTATCCCACAACTGGACCCTGGCGAACTGTACAAGTTTGAAATCCGCAGCCGCCATGATGGCGCCCTGCACCTGAAAATGGACCCATATGGTCAGCAGTGCGAGTTGCGCCCCGGTACCGCCTCCGTTGTTACCCGTCCCAGCTTGCATCACTGGCAGGATGAGGACTGGATGGATGCGCGTGAACATGCCGACTGGCTACATGAGCCGCACTCTGTCTATGAAGTGCACATGGGGTCCTGGAAACGCCACGCGGACGGCAGCTTCTACAGCTACAGGGAAATGGCCGAAGATCTGGTGCCTTATGTCAGCAAAATGGGTTTTACCCATATTGAGCTTCTGCCTATCACAGAACATCCACTGGATATTTCCTGGGGTTATCAGACAACCGGCTATTTTGCACCGACCAGCCGCTTCGGCAGTCCGGATGATTTGCGCTATTTTATCGACTGCTGTCATCAGCATAATATCGGCGTACTGCTGGACTGGGTGCCGGGCCACTTCCCCAAAGATGCACATGGCCTGGCCCGTTTCGATGGCACAGCCCTGTATGAACACGCCGACCCGCGCCGTGGTGAACATCAGGACTGGGGTACGCTGATCTTTAATTACGGCCGCAGCGAAGTATTCAACTTTCTGCTTTCCAGCGCTTTTTACTGGCTGGAAGAGTTTCATATCGACGGACTGCGTGTGGACGCCGTCGCTTCCATGCTCTACCTCGATTATTCCCGTAAAGAAGGACAATGGCTGCCAAATCAGTACGGTGGGCGCGAGAACCTCGAAGTAATCGACTTTCTCAAGCACGTGAATACCGTGCTGCATAAAGAACACCCGGGCTGCATTATTGCCGCCGAGGAATCGACTTCCTATCCTATGATATCGCGGCCGGCTCATATGGGCGGACTGGGCTTTTCAATGAAGTGGAATATGGGCTGGATGCATGACATTCTGGAGTATATGCAGCAGGATCCGATTCATCGCCGCTATCATCATGACGCTTTGACTTTCGGGCTGCTCTACGCCTTCACCGAAAATTTCGTGCTGCCCTTCTCCCATGATGAAGTTGTGCATGGCAAGCGGTCGATGCTCTACAAAATGCCGGGCGATGAATGGCAGCGCTTTGCCAATCTGAGACTGCTGTACACCTTTATGTACAGTTATCCGGGCAAAAAACTGCTGTTTATGGGCTGTGAATTCGGTCAGGGCAATGAATGGAACTGTGAAACTTCACTCGACTGGTATGTGCTGGATTACCCGATTCACCAGGGCTTGCACAAGCTGGTCTCAGACCTCAATCATCTCTACCGGGAAACCCCGGCACTGCATGCGCATGACTTTGATCCGCATGGCTTTGAATGGATTGACTGTAATGACCGTGAACATTCGGTGTTAAGTTATCTGCGCAAAGATGCCAGCAGCTATATTGTGGCGGTGTTTAACTTCACGCCGATACCGCGTGATGATTATCGCATTGGCGTGCCTGAAGCCGGCAGTTATGAAATTATCATCAACTCCGACTCCGAGTTTTATGCCGGCAGCAATTATCACAATGCGCCGGTTATTGAGAGTGAAGACTTGCCGAGCGCTGATCGGCCGCATTCAATCAGGCTTAACCTGCCCCCGCTATCCGGCCTTATCCTCAAAAAACAACATTAAACGGCCTGCCAGTGACCCGCCCCAAGCGTATATCACGCAGTTATTACCAGCAGCAGAAACAACTGCTGCAGATAGAACTGTTGAAAGTGCAGGAATGGGCAGCTGAAAACGGTGAGCGCATCGCGATTCTTTTCGAAGGCCGCGATGCTGCCGGCAAAGGCGGTGCGATTAAGCGTTTTGCTGAACATCTCAATCCACGCGGTGCCCGTGTCGTCGCTCTGGATAAACCCAGCGATGTCGAACAGGGCCAGTGGTATTTTCAGCGTTATCTGTCACAGTTACCGTCAGCCGGTGAAATCGTGATGTTTGACCGTAGCTGGTATAACCGTGCCGGGGTCGAGAAAGTCATGGGCTTTACCACCGAGGACAAGTACCAGCTCTTCCTCCAGCAGGCACCGGAGTTGGAAAGACTGCTGATTGATGATGGTATCAGGCTGTTCAAATACTGGTTTTCGATCAGCCGCAAGGAGCAGAAAGCCCGGTTTGAAGCGCGGCGAAACAATCCGCTGAAAACGTGGAAACTGAGTCCGGTGGATATCGCTGCGCAGGAAAAATGGGAACAATATAGCGAAGCACGGGACAGGATGTTCCAGTTAACCCATACCCCTCACTCTCCCTGGACAGTGATTGAGGCCAACGACAAACGGGCAGCGCGGATTAACTGTATGCGCCACTTACTGCATCATCTGCCCTATTCAGGCAAAGATAAAACACTGGTGAAAATGCCGGATGATACCCAGGTATATTCACCGCCCTACCCGGTATTCAAACGCCGGGCGGGCGATAACAGATAATTACTGACGCAGCTCGCGAATCAGTTTAATCAGACTGGTGGTTGAGCTGTCGTGGGATGAGATTTCAGCACCATCCTGCAAATCAGGAATAATAGCTTTAGCCAGCTGTTTACCCAGTTCGACGCCCCACTGATCAAAGGAATTGATATTCCACACCACGCCCTGTACAAAAACCTTGTGCTCATAGAGCGCAACCAGCTGACCCAGCATTTCTGGTGTCAGTTTCGGGAATATAAGGACATTGCTGGGGCGATTACCCGGGAATACCTTGTGCGGCAGTAGCGCTTCCAGTGCTTTGCCTTCAAAACCTTCCTTGACCAGTTCAGCGCGGACTTCTTCCGCGGTCTTGCCTTTCATCAGGGCTTCTGCCTGCGCCAGCCCATTGGCCAGCAGAATCGACTGATGGTCACACTCCGGGTAATGGCTGTTTACCGGCAACACAAAATCAACCGGAATCAGTTGGGTACCCTGGTGAATCAGCTGGAAGTAGGCATGCTGACCGTTGGTACCGGGTGTACCCCAGATAACCGGACCGGTCTTGTAATTAATGCGGGCACCTTCACGGTTGATGAATTTACCGTTACTTTCCATGTCCAGTTGCTGCATGTGGCTGGGGAAACGCGCCAGAGAATGGTCATAGGGTACAATCGCATGGGTCTGGGCATTGAAAAAGTTGATGTACCAGATCCCGAGAAGCCCCATGATGACCGGAATGTTCTCCGCCAGCGGCTGATTACGGAAATGCTGGTCCATCTGGAAGCCACCCTCCAGCAGACGCTCGAAATTGTCCATACCGACATAGAGCACAATCGGCAGACCAATGGCACTCCATAGCGAATAACGACCACCGACCCAGTCCCAGATTTCAAACATATTGTCGGTATCGATACCGAACTTGGCGACTTCCTTGGCATTGGTAGAGACCGCTACAAAGTGCTTGGCGACATCTTCCTGACTACCAGATTTCAGGAACCAGTTTCTCGCGGATTGAGCATTGGTCAGGGTTTCCTGGGTAGTGAAGGTTTTCGACGCCACCACAAACAGGGTGGTTTCCGGATTCAGTTTTTCCAGTGTGGTGCTGAGATCAGTGCCGTCCACATTGGAAACAAAATGCACACTGATGCCCTCGATACCATAAGGTTCGAGCGCATCACAGATCATTGCCGGCCCAAGATCCGAGCCGCCGATACCGATATTGACGATATCGGTCATTTTCTTGCCGGTATAACCCAGCCAGCTACCACTGTGTACCTGCTCCGAGAAGCGACGCATTTTATCCAGCACCGCATTCACTTCCGGCATCACATCTTTACCATCGACCATCACCGGGGTGTTGGCGCGGTTACGCAATGCCGTGTGCAGCACAGCACGACCTTCGGTGTGATTGATGGTGTCACCCTTGAACATTTTTTCGATCCAGTCTTCAAGCTCGACGGCTTCTGCCAGCTGAATCAGCTTATCCATGGTTTCCTGGGTAATCCGGTTTTTGGAATAATCCAGCAACAGTTCACCACTGTTGGCCGAGAATCGCTCAAAACGGCCGGAATCCAGCGCGAATTGCTCGCGCATTGAGAGGTATTTCAGGTCCTCGTAGTGGCGGACCAGAGATTGCCATTCAGGTATGTTCAAAGGTGTCATAGTTCTGCTATATCTTGATTATTTATAATTATTGACTCAGGTACGCTGCCAGGTCGTACCAGCTGACGGTTTCCTGCTCACCAGTGGCCATGGTTTTCACACCGACCGTCTCGTTGTTGAATTCTTCTTCGCCCAGAATCAGGGTCCAGCGCGCTCCGCTCCGGTCAGCACGTTTGAATTGGCTTTTAAAACTACCACCACCACAATGGCTTATCAACTTAAAGCCCGGTATGGCATCCCGCAGCGTTTCGGCCAGAACGGGAGCCTGTGCCGCAGCCAGATCGCCAACTGCCACCAAATAGGCATCTAATTGTGGTGTTTCCGGCAGCGCATCAGTGGCTTCAAGTAGCGCAATCAATCTCTCAATACCGATGGCAAAACCGATCGCCGTAGCGCCCTTACCGCCCAGTTGCGCAACCAGTCCATCATAGCGGCCACCGGCGCAGACCGTACCCTGTGAACCCAGTTGGTCTGTTACCCATTCAAACACTGTTTTGCCGTAGTAATCGAGACCACGGACCAGCCTCGGATTGACTTCATAGCTGATTCCTGCCTTATCCAGCGTCTGGCAAAGTGCTTCAAAGTGGCTCCGGGATTCTTGGTCAAGATGATCAATCAGTTTGGGCGCAGCATCATTCAGTGCCTGCATCTCCGGATTCTTGCTGTCGAGAATACGCAGAGGATTGCTGTAAAGGCGGCGCTGACTGTCCTCATCGAGCTGCTCCTGATGGGCCTCGAAATACTTGATAAGCTCGTCACGATAAGCCAGCCGCGCATCGGTCGACCCCAGTGAATTGATCTGCAGGGTAATACCGGTCAAGCCCAGCGCTTTCCATAGCCTTGCCGTCATCAGAATCATTTCTGCATCGATATCCGGGCCATCAAAGCCATAGGCTTCTACCCCGACCTGGTGGAACTGGCGATAACGGCCTTTCTGCGGTCGTTCATGGCGAAACATTGGCCCCATATACCAGAGACGCTGAGTCTGGTTGAGCATCCCGTTCTGCATTGCAGCACGCACACAACCGGCCGTACCTTCAGGACGCAAGGTCAGGCTGTCGCCATTGCGATCCTCAAAGGTATACATTTCTTTTTCAACGATATCGGTGACTTCGCCGATGGAACGTTTGAATAATTCGGTTTTTTCTACGATGGGAAAGCGGATTTCCTGATACCCGTAGCCGCTGAGCACGGTTTTGAGGGTGTGTTCAACCGCCTGCCAATAAGGCGTCACATCGGGGAGAATATCGTTCATTCCCCGAATAGAACGGATAATATCTGCCACGTTTAACTGATGTCCTTTATCGGAATGATTTTTTCTTTTTCTGACTGTTGCTGGCGCAGCGCGATACGCTGACGAATCTGTTTTTCCAGTTCATCAACCAGCGATTCATTATCGACTTTGTGGTTGGGTTTGCCGTCAACGTAAAGCAAGTTGGGTGTTCCACCGGTCAGACCGATGGCAGCCTCTTTGGCTTCCCCCGGCCCGTTAACGACACAGCCGATTACTGCGACATCCATTGGTTCATTGATATCTTCCAGCCGGGCTTCCAGTGCATTGACGGTGGAAATGACATCGAACTGCTGACGTGAACAAGACGGACAGGCAATCAGATTGACGCCTTTGTTACGAATCCGCAGGCTTTTAAGAATATCAAAACCGACTTTGATTTCTTCAATCGGGTCAGCCGCAAGCGAGATGCGAATTGTATCGCCGATACCCTCAGCCAGCAGCATACCGAGACCGATAGATGATTTAACCGCGCCACTGCGCAGGCCACCCGCTTCAGTTATGCCCAGATGCAAAGGCTGCTCGATTTGATCGGCCAGTTTGCGATAAGCATGAACAGTCATAAACACGTCTGATGCTTTCAGGCTGACCTTGAAGTCCGGGAAATTGAGGCGATCAAGGATGTCGATATGACGCAGTGCCGATTCCACCAGCGCATCCGGGGTCGGTTCACCGTATTTTTTCTGCAGCTCTTTTTCCAGCGAACCGGCATTAACGCCGATACGGATCGGGATACCAAAGTCGCGCGCCTTATCAACCACGGCGCGGACCCGGTCTTCACGGCCGATATTACCCGGGTTGATGCGAAGGCAATCGACGCCGAGTTCAGCCACCCGCAGCGCAATTTTATAATCAAAGTGAATATCCGCCACCAGCGGTATCGTGACCTGTTTACGGATCTGACCGAAAGCTTCGGCAGCATCCATAGTCGGTACCGACACACGCACAATATCCGCCCCGACATTCTGCAGCGCCTGGATTTGTTTCACCGTGGCGGCAACATCCGTCGTTGAGGTGTTGGTCATGCTCTGTACTGCGATCGGCGCATCGCCACCGACCGGCACATCACCGACCATGATCTGACGTGATTTTCTGCGTTTGATATAGCTTGTCGTTTCCATCAGGACTCTACCCCCAAAGTCAGTCGTGCAACATCACCCTGAGTGTATGGTTTTAAATCGACCGGTTCATTGTTGAAATACACTGTTGCTGCATCAGCCCGTCCCAGCAGGATACTAAGCGGTTGTTCAGCGGGCAGTTCAAGAGAATCATCAGCCTGCATGACCTGACTGACCAGCACTTTCGAATTGGCATTGGTGACCTCTACCCAGCATTCACCGCTGAAGGTCATCCTTAAAGTCGGTGTCGCATCAGCCACTGGGGCCTGTTCTGTTCCGGGCTGGGTTTCACCTGAGGTTTCAGTTTCAATTTCAGTTCCGGTTTCAATCGCGACGCTGTCAGCACTGCTGTCCGTACTTGGCTCTGGTTCAACGACAGCAACCAGTGGCTCACCGGAAGCAACTCCCGAAGCATCTGACAATTCAATAACCGGTTCTTCATCATTGGCTATGTTGCTTTCGAGCGGCTCAACAATACTGTCGGCAAAGCTGTCCGGCTCGCTTTCCTCGCTAAGTTCGGATGAGACCGCCGCATTCTGTTGCGCCATCTGTGTCGTTTGCCATTGCTGATAGGCCAGCCAGACCACCAGCAGCACGATTGCAATCAAGGCCAGCATAAACCAGGGGAAATTAGTGTCGTCACTCACATGATGTTGCTGTCTGAGATTGACAGACGGTTCTGTAGCCGTGTATTCGAGGTTGAATACAGCCAGCATTTCTTCATAGGGCAGCCCCAAAAATTTAACATAGCTCGCGAAATAACCGCGCGCATAGGTGCGGCCATTGAGACGGTCCCATTCCTGATTTTCCAGATAGGTGACAATATCTTTGGTCAGACGCAGTTGGGCTGCGACCTCGGCGATGCTGTATTTTTTTGCTTCGCGAGCCTGCCTCAAACGCTCACCCAGAGTGGGCGTAGTGCTGGTCAGAATGGGCTCTTCGTGTGTTTCATTCATCAGTCTATCAACCCTTGATTAACCATCTGCAGCTCATCAGAGTCAGGAAAACGTGATCGCAGAATCAGCTTGTAACTGGAGACAGCATCCTGATCATCCAGTTTGTGTTCATTTTTGATGGCCAGTAACAGTGCCTGTGGCGTCCAGTTCGCTGCAGCCTGGTAACGCTGAATGTAACCTCTGGCCTGCAGGTAATTCTGCTGTTCATAACTGATTTCTGCCATCTGTAACAGAGACTTGGATAAAGTCGGCTTGATTTGCAGCGCCTTACGGAAAAAGCTTTCCGCCTTATCGATATCCGGTATACGGGTGGCGCACAAGCCGGCATTTTCATAGGCCAGCTCCGGCGTTTCATAAAGCGGATTCTCCAACGCTTTTAAAAATCGCGCTTCAGCTGCTTCATAGCGTTCCTGGTTACACAGGAAAACACCAAAGTTATTCTGAGCTTGGGAATAATCCGGCGCCCGCTCTACAGCTTCCAGAAAGTGGGCTTCAGCCTTGTCGGTTTCACCCAGCTGCTGATATAGCAGGGCTATCGTGTTGTGGGCACTGGGCAAATTGGGATTCTGCTTCAGCGCTTTTTGCAGTTTTTCCAGCGCCACGGCATAGTCGCCGCGCTGCATGTAGTTAAGCCCCAGCCGCATATTGATCTCGGCAGCTTTGGGATCCGGCGCCACATACTCCGGACGCGTGCCAGTAGTGTTACATGCCGTCAGAAACGACAGCAGCAACGCAATCGACCACTTATGCAAGCCTTTGCTCATCGATACAACACGACCTCTCGCTGTTGGGCCATACGCTCACTGCGACGGCTTTTGTCCTGTACTTCACCAGCCAGCTGACCGCACGCAGCCACGATGTCATCACCGCGGGTTTTTCGCACCGTCGCGACCAGTCCCTTATCCATCAGGTACTGTTTGAAGCGCTCAATCTGATTGCGGGAAGAGCATTCATAGTCTGTTCCCGGAAATGGATTGAAAGGTATCAGGTTAATCTTGGTAGGCAGATCTTTCAAAATTCTGACCAAGTCTTTGGCATCCTGCATCGAATCATTGACCCCCGCCAGCATCACATATTCAACCGTGATATGACGACGTTTCTGATCACCGGCCACATAGCGCTTGCAGGCAGCCAGCAGTTCGGCAATCGGATATTTCTGATTAAGCGGGACAATCTGGTTGCGCAGCTCATCATTGGCCGCATGCAGGGAAATGGCCAGACTGACGTGGCAGTCTTCGCGCAGTTTGTCGATCATCGGCACCATTCCCGAGGTGCTCAGTGTCAGACGACGCCAGGAAATACCATAGCCAAAGTCATCGCGCATCAGGTTCATCGCGGTGACAACATTGTTGTAGTTGGCAAGCGGCTCGCCCATGCCCATCATCACCACGTTGGTCACGATGCGGTTACCTTTCGGGTCTTTACCCAATGCTTCATTGGCAATCCACAGCTGGGCCACGATTTCTGCCGCATCGAGATTACGGTTAAAACCCTGTTGCGCTGTCGAACAGAAGGTGCAGGTCAGCGCACAGCCCACCTGGGAAGACACACACAGCGTGCCCCGCCCGTCTTCCGGAATAAAAACTGTTTCGATGGCATTACCACAGGACAGTTTGATGATCCATTTACGGGTACCGTCACGCGAGATGTGCTCATGCATGACTTCAGGCAAGCGGATCTCAGAGACTTCCTGCAATTTTTCGCGCAGGGCTTTGCTGAGGTTGGTCATCTCGGCAAAATCCGTTACGCGGTATTTGTGAATCCATTGCAGTAACTGACGCGCACGGAAAGGTTTTTCGCCGAGTTCGACGAAAAACGCTTCCAGACCTTTCAGGTCCAATCCCAGCAGATTCGTGCGTTTAGTCATGACAGTCTCTTAGCGGGTACGGGCACAGACTTCATCAGCAGAGAAGAAGTACGCCACTTCACGTGACGCACTCTCAACAGAGTCGGAACCGTGAACAGCGTTTTCATCGATGCTTTGTGCAAAGTCAGCACGGATAGTGCCGGCAGCGGCATCAGCAGGGTTGGTTGCACCCATCAGGTCACGGTTGGTCAGAACCGCGTTTTCACCTTCCAGCACCTGAACCATCACAGGACCGGAAGTCATAAAGCTGACCAAAGCACCAAAGAAAGGACGTTCTTTATGTTCTGCATAAAAACCTTCTGCCTGTTCCTGAGACAGATGCATCATTTTGGCAGCGACAACCTGCAGACCGGCTTTTTCGAAGCGGGTATAAATCTCACCGATGACATTTTTTGCAACTGCGTCAGGTTTGATGATAGAAAGTGTACGTTCAATCGCCATTTCGTTCCTCTGTTGGTTTGGTTTAGTTTAATAAAATCCCGTTATTCTACCATTTCTGCAGCCGCTATTATCAATGTTATCGACGAAATCCACTGCCCTGGCCTTTTCGCTTTGGATTTTATGACAAAAGCTTTACTATCAGATGACGATTTCTCAGCAACGGAAGCCTGTTTTGACCACTGATTCGACATTCAAACGTATCGGCCTGTTTATCCGCAAAGATGACACGGTGATGGAAAATGCCGTGGAGCGGGTTAATGCCTTTTTAAGCCAGGCGGGGCTCACGGTGGTGTGCAACGAAAAACTGAGCTTTCTATCCAGTCTGACCGTGATTCCGGCAACAGAATTTCCGAGCCAATGTGATTTAACCATTGCCATCGGTGGTGATGGTACCCTGCTGTCTGCTTCAAGAGCCCTGGCTGGCACCGATATGCCGATTGTCGGCGTCAACGTCGGCCGCCTGGGTTTTCTGGCTGACGTCACACTTAATAACCTGGAACAGCAACTGCAGCAGGTCATCAACGGCCGCTATCGTGATGACCGCCGCTTTATGCTGCAGGCCGAAATCCTGGGTCATGATGAGGCACCGGGCATCGCCATGAATGATGTCGTCATCCACGCTCACCAGAACCTGCATATGATTGAGTTTGAGACTTATATCAACGGCAAGTTTCTCAACAGCCAGCGTGCCGACGGTCTGGTGATTGCAACACCGACCGGTTCCACGGCATATGCGATGTCAGCCGGGGGCCCGATTCTGGATGTCGATCTGGATGCCATTGTGCTGGCCTCGGTGTGCCCCCATACCCTGAGTAACCGGCCCTTGGTCGTTGCGGCCGACAACATCATCGAAATTACCTTGAGTGAAAATAATATCACCACCGGCATGGTGACCTGCGATGGTCGGCCCGGGCAGATCCTGCGTCCCGGTGATACGGTGCGTATCGATCGACACGAGAGTCAGATCAGGCTATTGCATCTGGAAGATCACGACCATTATTCTATCCTCCGGGCAAAACTGGAATGGGGTAGAAAACTGACATGCTGACCAGCCTGAGTGTACGTAATCTGGCCGTTGTTGAAGATCTGGCGCTGAGCTTTGATGCGGGAATGACCTCGCTGACCGGCGAAACCGGTGCCGGTAAATCGATGCTGGTCGATGCACTGAGTCTGGTGCTGGGGGATCGTGCCAATTCCAATATGATTCGTCATGGCGCTGAACGCGCCGAAATCGAGGCCGACTTCAGCCTGAACGATAACCCGGTATTACGCGATTGGCTCATCGAACAGGAATTGGATGATGATGAGCAGTGTCATCTGCGCCGTACCATCAGCCGGGATGGCCGCTCCAAGGGTTATATCAATGGCCGTGTTGTGCCACTGACCCAACTGCGTGAAATCAGCGAACGCAGTATCGATATTCATGGTCAGCATGCCCACCAGTCGCTGGTCAGACCTCAAACCCAGCGCGAACTGCTGGACATTGTGGCCAAGAACAAGCCACTGCTTGATGAGTTGAAAAAACATTATCGCGACTGGCAGCATCTCAAACAGCAATTCGATAATCTGCAGCAGCAGTCCGAAGAACAAAAAGCCCGTCAGGAATTGCTGCAGTACCAGGTTGATGAACTGGAAGCACTTAATCTATCGGATGACAGCATTACCAGCCTGTTGCAGGAGCAGGGACAGCTTGCCAACGCCTCACAACTTATCAGTGTCGCCGAATCCGGACTACATCAGCTTTTTGATGCTGATCAGGCTGCCGCCTACGATGTGCTCAGCCACGTTCTCAGCGAATTGGAGAAACTGCAGGATTACGAACCACGCTTTGCCAGCGCCGTGGAAACACTGAATGCGGCGGTCATCAATCTTGATGAGACCGCGACCGATCTGCGCCATTATCTCGATAATGTCGAATTGGATCCGGCCAGGCTCAATGAGATAGAAAATCAGCTGTCGCTTCTGCATGATTTGTCACGCAAACACCATGTGGAAATCGAACAGCTACCGGCTTTGTTTGAAGAGCTTAGCGAAGAATTATCACGACTCGCTGGTAGCGATATGACACTGGCCGATTTGCAAAAACAGGTGATTGAAAAAGAACAGCACTGCCGTGATTTGTGTCACACCCTGCATCAGCGCCGAGATGAAGCGGCCGCTCCGCTGGCTGAACAAATTACTGCTTCCATCCGCCAGCTGGCAATTCCGGCAGGCAGTATCACTATTGAAGTCGAACCTTTTGCCGATGGCAGGCTCACAGAGCATGGCTCGGATCAGGTACGTCTTCTGGTTAAAACCAATCCCGGACAGCCCGCCGGTGATTTGGCCAAAGTCGCATCCGGCGGTGAACTGGCCCGGATCAGCCTCGCCATTCAGGTTGTGACTGCCGGTCAACGCACGGTGCCTACTCTGATATTCGATGAAGTTGATGTCGGTATCGGCGGTAGTGTTGCTGAGGTGGTGGGTCAGCATCTGCGCAAGCTTGCTGCCAGTCAGCAGGTTATCTGTATCACTCACCTGCCACAGGTTGCAGCGCAGGCACACTATCAGCTACAGGTAAGTAAAAAACACCGGGATGACAGTACCCATATCACCGTCGATAAGCTGGATAAAAATCAGCGGGTGGAAGAAATCGCCCGCATGCTAGGTGGCGTGAACCTGACCCAGAAAACCCGCTCTCACGCTGAGGAAATGCTGGATCAGGCACAGCAGTGATTATTGTTCTTTCTGGCAGGTTTTGCAGATACCGTAGATGTAGAGACTGTGATCAGTCATTTCGAAGCCTTTTTCCTTGGCAATGGCTTTCTGACGCTGCTCGATAACCTCGTCCATAAACTCTTCAATGCGGTTGCAGCGCACACAGAACAGGTGATCGTGATGATCGCCGCTCTCGAGCTCGAATACTGCATGACCGCCTTCAATGCTCAGGCGTGATACCAGCCCTGCCCCTTCAAACTGAGTCAGTACGCGATAGACTGTGGCCAGCCCGATTTCCTCCCCCATTTCCAGCAAAGCCTTGTAAACATCTTCAGCACTCATATGACGCTGCTCAGCTGTTTCCAGGATTTCCAGTACTTTCAATCGGGGTAAAGTGACCTTGAGTCCGGCCTTTCTTAGATCTTGTCTTTCCATTATTGTTATCGCCTCGTAGAAATGCTGCGAATAGAGTATCATCGCAGTCTGGTAATCAACTACATCAAGTAATACTAAATGAAAAGTTTCGTCGTTTACAGCCTTTCCGTGACTGCGTTTTTACTGTTATCTGCCTGTAGTACCGATAATATCCCGGGTCTGTATCAGATTGATGTTCAGCAAGGTAATAAAGTCGACCAGGAGATGCTCAACAAACTTGAGCCCGGTATGACTAAAAGCCAGGTGGCCTATGTGATGGGCACCCCCTTGCTGATTGATACCTTCCACCCTAACCGCTGGGACTATATCTACAGCTATCAGCCCGGTGGTGAAGAACGTGAACAGCGCCGCATCACCCTGTATTTCAATGACGACGAGACCCTGAGCCACATTGAAGGTGATACCCGGGTTGTTGCCAGCCGCGAAGAATTACCTCAGACCGAGCGTCAGGACAAAAATGTCGTGGTTCCGCTCAATCAACAGAAAACCGGCTTCTTTGGCGGCCTGATGAACCTCATCGGACTCGGTGATGAGGAAGAGGTTGAAATCATCGAAGATGAAGATAAGGCTGACAAGGAAAGTAAAGAGGCAGCAGATAAAGCGATGATGGAAGAAGCCGCCGGTGGCGAGCTGGACAGTAGCGGCGCCTCAGCCACGAAGCTTGAATAAACAAAAAAGGCGCCATTAAGGCGCCTTTTTTATTGGCCATTAAACCTGAGTTTATACCTCTGGCGCTTCAAACTGATCCGTATCGATGTTGTAACAAAGCAGTTCTCCCGCGGCCAGATCAAAATACCAGCCGTGTATAGTCAATGAACCGTTTTCTACACGCTCTCTGACAAAATCAAAGCCCATCAGGTTTTGCAGCGATACCAGTACCGAGCGCTGCTCACAGGCTTTTAACTGGACTGCGTGACTGTCGTCAGCATGGTTCACTTTGACCCACTCTTTAGCTTCCTGGGCAATTGACACCCAACGATGAATAAACTGAGAGTCGTTCAGGTTCTCGCTTTCCAGCAGGCCTTTGATGCCACCACAGTTTGCATGTCCCATCACAACGATGCTTTCTACACCCAGGCTCTTGACCGCAAATTCGATGGCAGAACTGGTGCCGTGATAATGCTGATCTTCCTCGCAGGGTGGCACCAGATTGGCGACATTGCGGACGGTGAAAATGTCCCCGGGGTCACAATCAGTCAATATGGCAGGATCCACACGAGAATCACAGCAGGCCACCATCAGAATCTTGGCCGGCTGCCCCTCTTTCATACTCGCGTACAGCTTGTTGTTATCGCCAAAATAATTCTTTTTAAAGCGTTGAAAGCCTGCTAACAGTTTGTGTGTATTCGACATGATTTTTTATTGTCTGAAATTTAAAAAAGGATTTGTCTCGCGTTCCTGCGCCAGCGTTGTCACGGGACCATGACCACTGTGCACCCGTAAATGCCCGGGTAGTTGCATCAGTTTTTGCAGGCTTTGCTGCATCAGAGCCGGATTGCCCATAGGCAAATCAGTCCTGCCCACACTTCCGGCAAACAGCGTATCACCGACAAAGATATCCTGCTCATCGTAATAACATCCCTGTCCCGGAGTATGGCCTGGGGTTGAGATAAAATGCAGTGTGGTCTCGCCCAGCTGTATACGATCGCCATCATCAATATAGTGGTCTATCCTGCCACAGGGACGGTTCATATGCGGTGCGCCGAACCAGTCGCCTTGCTGCGGCAGCGTATCAAACAAGGGCTTTTCCAGCCGTGGCAAATAGGTAGGCACATCAAAAATCTGCTGCAGCCTCGTCAACGCACCTGCATGATCAAGATGGCCATGGGTCAGCAGAATCATCCGGATATCCACCGTGGGCGATAAAGATGCCAGATAATCGGCGAGTTCTTCTGTCTCACCGGTATCAATGACAGCTGCCTGGCCAGTCGCTTCATCGCGAACAAGATAGGTATTCACCCGAAAAGCGCCTACTGTAATGCACTCGATCTCCATACAATTATCCAACCTCGATTTACTGCTGACTCACACTGCTTTTGTCATGCTAACAGACACAAAAAGGCCGCCAGCAAAGTTCGGAAAAACTCCACTGGCGGCCTGTGGGGAAGCTTAAAGACTAGTCTTCAAACTGATCCCATTTTTTACGTGCCTCACGGGCAATTATCGTATTCTGGCGGAACCAGTCCTGCTTGATTCTCTGAGTACGAACCAGATCAAGGTTGGCCTGCCACCATTTTTTCTTCAGTGACAGGTGCGGGTCCGGATGCATATTGGCTTCATACCATTTGTGATGGCTGACACGGGCCTGTTCCAGATTGGCTTTCCACCATTTTTTCTTGGTGTCGGTAGCGACTTCATCACTGATTTCATACCAGTGTTTTTCAGTCGGCGTATTATCCAGATTCGCTTCATACCACTTGCGGTGTTTTTCACGAACCTTTCTCAGGTTTTCTTCACGGAAGGCCAGTTTCCATTCGGTATCACCGGCTTCTCTGAAGTCATACCAGTGGCGGGTTGTCGGCGTATTATCCAGATTGGCTTCATACCATTTGCGTTGATCACGTACCTTGGCAATCGCCTGCAGCAGATTTGCTTCGTACCACTTGCTCTTGGTTTGCTGATGCGCAACCTGGTTGGCTTCATACCAGGGCGTTTCAACCACTTTGGCAGGACGCTGGTTGGCTTCATACCATTTCTGGTTTTCATGTGCCCGGTTGGCGCTCTCAGAGAAGTACTTCTGTTTGGCACGCTGAGTACGAATCAAACTCAGGTTGGATTCCCGCCAGCGTTTTTTGAGCTCGGCGTGCGGATCCGGATGCACATTGGCTTCATACCATTTGTGGCGTGACACACGTGCCTGTTCAAGGTTGGCCTGCCACCATTTTTTCTTGGTGTCAGTCACGACTTCATCACTGATTTCATACCAGTGCTTATCGGTCGGTGTATTGTCCTTGTTGGCATCATACCACTTGATGCGGCGCTCTCTTGCCTGTTCCAGATTCAAACGCATCCAGGCTTTTTTCACATCGCTGTACATTTCTTCGCTGAAATGTTGCCAGCGTTGCTCTACCTCGGACGGCTTTTTATTAGCTTCATACCATTTGCGGGTAGCACGGACAGATTGAACCGCCTGCTGCAGATTCGCTGCATACCATTTGTTCTTGGTTTCCTGATGCTGAACCAGATTGGCTTTGTACCAGGGAATTTCAACTTCTTTAGCAGGGCGTTTATTAGCGGTATACCACGGCTCTGAAGTGCTTGAAGCCGGTTTATTATTGGCTTCATACCACTTGCTGCGGCTCTCACGTGCTGTCTTTAAATTCGCTTCGTACCACTTTGTTTTAATATCAAGTGTGCTACTCATTTCTCATACCTCTCTGGGTAGTTCTCAAACCTGATATTACATGAGTTGTCAGCAAAGCAACAACAAAATAGCTCGCAGTATTGATCCTGATCAGCTCTTATTCGTAGCAGTGTTTTTCAGCTTTGACACGCTGTAAGGAAGCGATCTGCTGGTCAACGTGGAGCTGTCTTCTATCTTCCTTTTCACCGACCAGTGCTGAGTAGCCGAGATACCCCAATCCAAGCCAGCCTTCGACCAAAGGCACACTGTCAAACACCACCAGCGCAGTCGCCAGTTTGTTGCTGCCATCTTCGTAATATGGTGGCTTGTAGCTATAGCGATAAGGATGTAACTGATTGATTGCCATATCCAAATCGTAGCAACTGAGTGCCCTGACTTCAGCCTCAGCATGAACCACCGGTGGTTCGAAATAGATGGGTTCGGTCGGTACCGGCGGCAGGGACATGGCGCTCGCCTGCACGGCACACAGACTGCTTATAAGAACAATGAATCCACGCATAACAGGGACTCCTGAATATTGAGTGTTCAGTCAGTTTATCGGCGCTTTTGATAAAGACATGAGCCGCGACTTAATCCTGCTGACTGTCTTTTTCATGACGATGGAGATCCGTCCACTTTTTCAACCTGGCTGCGACAGCCGCGTTGAAACTATTTGCGGTATATTCGCCCTTGTCATTGCGCTGACCAGCATCCAGACCGGATAACAGACTAATTGCATCGTTTACATGATGAATGGCATGAATATGAAACTGGTCTTTGCTCACAGCCTCGATGACTTCCTGGCGCAGCATCAGGTGCTGCACATTGGAAGCCGGAATGATCACGCCCTGCTTGCCGGTCAGACCACGCATTTTGCAGATATCAAAAAAACCTTCAATTTTCTCATTGACACCGCCAATGGCCTGCACATGACCGTGCTGATTCATCGAACCGGTGATGGCGAATGACTGTTTGAGTGAGACACCGGCCACCGAGGACAATAAAGCGCATAACTCGGCGACAGTGGCGCTGTCACCATCGACTTCACCGTAACTCTGCTCGAAAACAATACTCGCGGACATGGATAAAGGCGAATCCGCAGCATAGGTCTTGCCCAGATAGCCACTCAGGATCAGCACGCCTTTACTGTGAATATCACCGCCCAGTTCCACTTCGCGTTCGATATCAATGATATTATCATCGCCGAAACGCGCACTGGCTGTGACTCTGGAAGGCTGAGCAAAACTGAAGCCACCGATACTGAGCACTGATAGTGCATTGACCTGCCCCACCTGATTGCCCTGCACATCAATATCAATCACCTGGCGTTCAATCTGCGAGTATATTTGTGAGCGCAGCCGATCCAGTCGCTGCTCACGCATATTGATCGCTGTCTGAACGTGTTCACGGCCAACCCATTTCGATTGTGTCTGTTTGGCCAGGTAGGATGCCTCCCGCAACAGATCGGTCATATCTCCGAGATGCAGGGAGAACTTGCTGTTTTCCTCAATCGAGCGGGCACTGTGCTCGATGACGCGGGCTACCGCTGCCCGCTCCATATGCAGCAGGTTTTCCTTATCAATCGCGCTCGCCATCATCCGCGCGAACAGCATGTCATTGTCGGCGTTGCGGGGCATATGCTCTTCAAAATCGGCCACGACCTTGAACAGGCCTGCAAACTCGGGGTCCAGTTCGTAGAGCAGATAGTACAAGTGCCGGTCCCCCAGCAGTACCACTTTCAAGTCCAGCGGAATCGGTTCCGGTTCCAGCGATACTGTCGCCACCAGGCTGTAGATCCGTTCCAGCGCATCAAACCGGACCTCACGGGATTTCAACGCCCGTTTGAGCCCTTCCCAGCCAAACGGCTGCATCAATAACTGTTCCGCATCAACAATCAGATAGCCGCCATTGGCGCGGTGCACGGCACCGGCCTTGATCAGGCTGAAATCGGTGACCAGGGCCCCCATCATCGCCATATTTTCAACACAGCCCAGCAACGTCTGGTGATGCGGCAGATTTTCGTAGATGACCGGCGCCCCCTGAGTCTGGGCATTATCGACGACAAGGTTAATCTGATAGCGTTTGAGCAGATTATCTTCGCTGCTCGCCTCCTCGTTAGTAGTGGCTTCCTGCTTGACGAAGGCATCGACGTTATCTCGAATGTCTTTCAGCATCGCCTCGAAATAGAGCTGCAATTTAGTCGAGCTGGGATAAGCCCGTTCAAGCTTCTTGATGTGTTTACTGATAACTTCCAGCGCGACCTCATCATTGAGTGCCTGCAGTTTACGGAAGTTATCCCGCTCCCACTCTCGCAGTTCCAGCAGGGTGTGCTGGAGCTCTTCGTGCAGGTCCGCAATCGCGTCTTCGGTTTTTTCCTGCTCATGCGCCGGTAGCTGCTCGAACTCTTCCGAGGTCATTGCCTGCCCCTCACGCTGGGCAGCAAAGGCATAACTGCCATCCTGCATTCGAAGCAGAACCACGCCTTTCCGGTCAGCTTCCGTCTGCAAAGTGCCGAATAATCTCACCCGGTGTTTACGGGCGGCTTCTTCCAGAGAACGCATGCGGCCGCGGTAATATTCATCGTCAAAAGCCTGCGGCAGTTCCGTTTCCAGATGGCCGATGATGGTTTCAATATCCTGTCTCAGCTGACTTCCCTGACCGGCGGGTAAAGAGACGGCCCAGGGCTTTTGCGGATCGGCAAAGTTATTCAGATAGGCCCAGTCTTTGGCACGCGGCAGATGGCGGGAATGCTCGTCAAGAAAGCGCTTGATCATGGTGTACTTGCCGACCCCGGCCGGCCCCATGATAAAGAGATTATAGCCCTCTGCATCGATGTTGACGCCGAAGTCGATGGCACTCAGGGCCCGGTCCTGACCGATGATGGTGGGCAGCGTTTCGAGGTCTGCGGTGGTATTAAACTGCCAGTTATCGGGGTCACAATGCTGATAAAGATCATTGACCTGTAATTCGGTTCGTCTCTGCATGGTGTTCCCTGTTTGAATGCGTTACCTTAAGCTTAGGTCAGCAACCGGATATAGGCAACAGGACAATGACGGAGTCATCGATGTCGCAGGATTACGAGGAAAAGCGGTCATTCAGCAGAATGCGTATCGAAACCACGGTACATTTCAATGTGAATAAAAACAGTGACATCACTTATAAGGGCCTGAGCCGGGATCTCAGCGCTACCGGCTTACTGATGCAGTCTGATTACGCGCCACCAGTCGGTGCTGAACTACAGCTTGAGATGCACACCGACAATGAGCGTCTGCCGCCTTTTGTGGCCGAGGGTGAGGTATTACGGGTGGAGTCGGATCCGGAAGACAGCAGTCAATATCTGATTTCAGTCGCGTTGAACAAAACCCAATAGTTCAAACAATCAGACCCAGTAGCTGCTCCGGGTCATGACTTTTGACACCAGTCCCATCAGCCTGGTGACCGGTGTCGGCAGCATCGCCCCCCCTGCTTCCAGCGCCTTGGTGCCATGCTGGGCTTCATCAATTTTCATTTGCTCAAGGACAGCACGGCTTTTCTTATCCTGTTCACAGATGATTTTCAGATGCCCCTCGATATGCTCGACCACCTGTTTTTCCGTTTCCGCAACAAAGCCCAGGCTCCATTTATCACCGATTTTACCGGCAATAGCGCCCAGGGTGAATGAGCCTGCATACCATAAGGGATTCAGCACACTGGTGTGAGAGGAAAGCGCATCCAGTCGTTGCTGACACCAGACCAGATGGTCGTTTTCCTCTTTGGCCGCGACTTCCATCGCTTCCCTGACCTGTGGCAGTTTCGCCGTCAGCGCCTGCCCCTGATACAGCGCCTGAGCCGAGACTTCGCCGGCATGATTAACACGCATCAGACTCGCAGCCTGCTTGCGCTCAGCGGGGCTGAGTTCCGCCTCGTCAAGCTCGTCACCGGGTGTGGCTCTCGCCGTGGTTTCCGGTTTTCCGGCAACCGTGGTCAAGGCTTTATCAAACTCGATAATGAATTTGTCGAACAGGCTGTAATGTCTTTCGTTCATGTTTAGGTCTGACTGCAGAATGACTAGAATAATTCTACATCACCGTGTGAGAGTTTTGACACCGGCTGAATATGGCCGTCCTCGACCAGTTGACGATAACTCTGTACCTGATTGCGGCCATTTTGTTTGGCAAAATACAATGCTTCATCAGCTTCACCAATCACATCTGACGGTGACTGCTGAGCATGGATTTCGACAAAACCGATACTGGTGGTGACTTGCTTAAGCTGCGGGAAGTCATGTTCAGCGACCATTTTTCTGATTCTTTCGAATGTATTCATCGCATCGTTTTCATTGGGCGCTTTCAGCACCACCACAAACTCCTCACCACCATAGCGATATACCAGATCATCATCACGGATTACACCGGAGGTCATCAGACGCGCCACCAGAATAATCACCTCATCGCCATAGAGGTGGCCGTAGTTGTCATTGATGGATTTGAAATGGTCGATATCAATGACGCCAAGCCAGTACTTGATGGCATAAGTACGTCGGCGTGAATCATTGGGAGAAGAGACTTCACCTTCCAGATGATCACTCTGGCGGACCAGAATTTTAGTGATTTCGTTATCCAGCGTTTCGCGGTTATACAGTCCGGTGAGTTTGTCTTTCTGGGTCTTTTCAATCAAAGCCAGATAATTGGAATAGACGCGAAGAATGCCATAGACGAGGCGCTGATCACTGGCTGAAGGCAAGGTATCAGTGGAAATCAGCAAAACAGCAAAAATATCGCCGTGGGAATCAAAGGCCGGATAGACCACATTCCAGTCGCCTTTGTCAGTGCTGCTGAGCTCTACATCACCGGTTTCAATTGCCCGGTTGATGGCAGAGCTGATCTCTGAATCATTGCCCAGTAGCTTGGGGTTATCATCGGTAGAGACGATGACACTATTAACACAGAACGCCAACAGGCTCAGTTCATGCCCATCCGCCTGCTCGCGAACACGAAACAGGCGCAGGTCCTGCGTCGGAAACAGTTCATTGAGTGTTTTGAGTAGACTCTTTTCGAGTACATGTCGGTCGTGGTGACTGGTAATTTCAGCCAGATTATCCACAATCCGGATACTGTTATGGATCATGCCACGTGCCTTGTCTGCTTATTGTGCATCTTTCCCTTGCTCCGCATCCAATTGTGATAGAGATCACAAAATCAGAACAGACTAGTCTAAATTCTGTCACGGGGCAATTGTTACTGGTTGATTTATTGGGAGTTTCCGAATTTTATCTTTTCAGAAAATGCTCCAGCGTATCGGCCAGTTCGCGAGGTTGGAACTTCGATACATAAGCATCAGCCCCTATCCCCCGTCCCATAGCCTGATTAGCCTGGGCTGTCAGAGATGAGTGCATGATGACGGGAAGATGCGCCAGGCGCGGGTCAGCTTTGATTTTCTGAGTCAGTACATAACCATCCATTTCCGGCATTTCCACATCAGTCAGCACTGCCTGCACTTCACTGGTAATATCGCGGCCTTCCTGATCACATTGATCCGCGAGTTTGCTGAGCAGTTGCCAGGCCTCTGCACCGTTGACGGCACCGAGATGCTCAACGCCCATCACATCGAGCGTTTTCTTAATTTGCTTGCGGGCAATGTTGGAATCATCAGCAAACAGCAGCCGATAATGATGATGCTCGCCAATGTGACGAATGCCGTCAAACACGGTTTCGTCATAAAACTCGCCGGCATCAGCCAGGACTTTCTCCACGTCCATGATCATCACAAGCCGTTTATCACTGAGTTCGGCAACGGCAGTGACAAGGCCGCCCAGCCGTTTGGAAATTAATTGCGGCGGTTCTTTAACCTGCTCCCAGTTGAGGCGCTGAATGGTATCAACCGAGCTTACAAGAAAGCCTTGTACATGGGTGTTGTATTCCGTAATCATCAGGATACGGGGCTCATCCTTGGACTGCAGGTGACAGAATTTCTGCAGATTGATAATTGGAACCATATCCCCGCGCAGGCTGACAAAGCCTTCGATACCATCCGGCATTTCCGGCGCCGAGGTAATCTCCGGAATATTCAGTACCTCGCGCACCTTGAAAACATTGATGCCGAAAACTTCATTACGACCGGTAGCATCACTGGTGCCGAGATTGAATAAGAGTACTTCCAGATGGTTGGTGCCGGCGAGCTTGGTGCGCTCGTCGATGGAATCGATAAATGTAGCCATAAAATTTCCTGCTATACCCGCTGCCATGATGTGACAGACTTATCATAAATTTTATAGCGGACATTATCATGAAATCTTGAATCAACTTAGAGAAAAGTTTTCATGGATTTATCTTGGGTGACATTGAAATAACAGGCAGGCACAGGCATATTGCTGTACCATGAGTTTAAGCCTGAGAGCAGCAACAATCCGTCCGGCTCAGTCCGGACCAGCGATCGAGGCCATCCTGATGCTCATGCCACAGCATAATAAATCGCTGATGCATGACAAAATAACTTACAATGATTTTTTGAATGAAGCGGCAACGAAGAAATGTTGCCTATTCGGAAGTGGTGCCCAGGGGGAGACTCGAACTCCCACGTACATAAGTACACTAGCACCTGAAGCTAGCGCGTCTACCAATTCCGCCACCTGGGCTGAAGAAGGCGCAAAGATTACAGAGTGAATTTGAAACTGTCAATGACTAATAACAAGAAAAACGATCCCAACTTCGAACGCGAAGCCGAGAAATACGATAACCCCATCCCGAGTCGCGAGTTTATCCTCTCGATTTTAAAGCAAAATAATGTGCCGCTGAGCCGAAAAAGCATAGCCAAATTGCTGGGTATTAAAGATGAAGATGAGCACGAAGCTTTAAGACGTCGACTGCGGGCAATGGAGCGTGACGGACAATTGTTGCGCAACCGCAAGGGGGCTTATGGCGTCGTCTCCAAAATGAATCTGGTCAGCGGCCGGGTGACGGGCCACCCTGAAGGCTATGGCTTTTTAATTCCTGATGAGGGTGGTGAGGATCTCTTCCTGGGAGAGCGTGAAATGCGCAGTGTGCTGCATGGTGACCGCGCACTCGCCCGCATCACCGGTATTGACCGCAAGGGCCGCAAGGAAGGCGCTATCGTCGAAGTCACCCAGCGGGCCAACACCCATATTGTCGGTCGCCTGGTTCGCGATGCCGGACTCTATTTCGTTATTCCCAATAACCGCCGTATCAGTCAGGATCTGCTGATTCCGCCCGAGGCGCTTATCGGTGCCAAGGAAAATCAAATCGTTGAGGTCGAAATCACTGAGCAACCCAATGTTCATCGTTCGCCGCTGGGGCGCATCGTTGAAATCATCGGTGATCATATGGCCCCCGGAATGGAAATCGACATTGCCCTGCGGGATTTCGAACTGCCGCATGAATGGTCCGATAAAGCCTTGCAACAGGCTGAAGCCTTCGGTGACAGTATCCCGCAGGATGCTATTGAAGGCCGGCTGGATTTACGCGATATGCCGCTGCTGACCATCGATGGTGCCGATGCGCGCGACTTTGATGATGCAGTCTGCGCCGAACGGCTCGACAACGGTAACTGGCGCCTGTGGGTCGCGATTGCTGATGTTTCTCATTATGTACAGCCCGGTAGTCCGCTGGATTTGGATGCCGGTGTTCGCGGTACCTCGGTCTACTTCCCCAGCCAGGTGATTCCGATGTTGCCTGAGGCGCTCTCGAATGGCTTGTGCTCGCTCAACCCGGAAGTGGACCGTCTTTGCATGGTCTGTGAAATGGAAATCAACCAAGAAGGCAGAACCGAATCCTATCGGTTCCATGAGGGCGTCATGTTCTCCAAGGCACGGCTGACCTATGACAAAGTGGCGGCGATGCTGGTGGATGATGACGAGGCACTGCGCGAGCAATACCAGCATGTATTGCCGACGCTGGAAACCATGTACGAACTATTCAAAGTCATGCAAAACGCCCGTGATGAGCGCGGTGCGATCGACTTTGAGATGACCGAAACCCAGTTTCTGTTCGACGAAAACCGCAAAATAAGATCAATACAGCCACGTGAACGCAATGACGCACACCGTCTGATCGAAGAGTTCATGATTGCGGCTAATGTCAGCGCTGCCCGCTTTCTGCTAGAACACCAGATACCGGTACTTTATCGGGTGCACGAAACACCCTCAGAAGAAAAGCTTACGGGCCTGCGAGAATTTCTGGGTGAACTGGGCCTGTTTTTAGGCGGCGGCGATGATCCGGAGCCACGTCACTATGCCTCTCTGCTTGCCACAGCGAGCAAACGCCCCGATGGCCACCTGCTACAGACCGTGATGCTGCGCAGCATGAAGCAGGCAGTCTACAGTCCGGATAATATCGGTCACTTCGGTCTGGCACTCGATGCCTATGCCCATTTCACTTCGCCTATCCGTCGCTACCCGGACCTTCTGGTTCATCGTGCTATTCGTCACATTATCAGTGGTCGTAAGGTCAGCAAGTGGCGCTATTCACATGAAGACATGGTGCAGTTGGGTGATCATTGCTCGATGACCAGCCGCCGTGCCGATGAAGCCACCCGCGATGTCAGTGACTGGCTCAAATGTGAATATATGCGTGACCGGGTCGGTGAAACCCACCAGGGTGTTATCAGCGGCGTGACCGGTTTCGGTTTGTTCGTCGAACTCAGTGACATCTATATAGAAGGCCTGGTCCATGTCACTTCACTGAAGAATGATTATTATCAGTTTGATGCTACCGGTCACCGGTTGACCGGAGAGCGCACCCGCAAGGTATACCGCCTGGGGGATACACTGACTGTGAAAGTGGTTCGCGTTGATCTGGATGAAAAGAAAATCGATCTGGAGCTGGTTTAGACAAAGCCGCTCCCGAGCGGCTTCAACTGTTTAAAATTAGCCGGAAACACAGATTTTCCTTGACCAAAAAAATAAAGACAGTAAAATTATCGTCTTTCTAAAGCACGGGGCTGCAAAGCCTCGCTTTCTGCAAAAAATTAATGGTGAGTGTAGCTCAGTTGGTAGAGTCCCGGATTGTGATTCCGGTTGTCGTGGGTTCGAGCCCCATCACTCACCCCATTTTTCCCTGGTCTTTTCTTTCAGTCCATTCAGTCTATAATGTGGCTTAGTTCACATTTTAGGGATGAAATATGACTGGACTGACCCCACTGGCACAGAGTGTCAACAGCAGCCTGCTGAGGCTGGCAGATGAACTCAACACCAATAAACTACAGCTGCCTTCCCCACCTGCTACGCTGATTCAGTTGAGAACACTGATTAAGGAACAGGCTGATATTAACGACATAAGCAAGCTGCTGAATCGTGATCCTCACTTGTCTGCACGAATCATCAAGATAGCTAACTCCGCCCTGTTCACATCTCGTCTGCCGGTATCGTCTGTTAAAACTGCTGTCATTCGGCTGGGTTTGCAGAAAGTCTGCAACCTCGTGACCGGTCTTGCGATAACTCAATCGTTTATCAACAATAAAACCCAGGGTATCGAAAAAACGCTCAAGCACAGCTGGGATAAAAGTATTCTGGTCGCAGCCATTGCAAGCACACTGGCAAGGACACTGACGGAACTCGATCCAGAGGAAGTCTTACTGGCAGGGCAAGTCCATAATATTGGCGTCCCTCCACTGCTGTTTTATATCAATAATCTCCCCGAACTCCGTGACGCACCGGAGCTGAAAATAAAAGTCATACATCTGGTGCTGACAAAACGTGCAGCCGCGGTTGGCTCAGCCATTCTGAAAAAATGGCAGTTTCCAGCCTATATGCAGCAACTGCCCTACCTGGCTGACTCAAACGTCATTGCCGAGGCTGAAGCAATCACCGTAACAGAGCTGATTCAGATCAGCGTGTTGCTTCATAAAACCAACTGGCAAAGACCATTAAAAGCATTACCTCCCGAACTACTTGTTCACCCTGCTTTTCATCGATTATGGGAAAATGAAACCCTCGCTGTTGAGCAGTTAGACATGATGGCTGACGAGATCATTCAAACAAGACAGCTACTGTCATTCATCTAGCTTCAATAACTTAGCAGGGCTTTGCAAAACTGCATGGCAAATGACTTGCACAGTCATAGGCTCCTACGTATAATGCGCTTCTTCATTGCCGGTGTAGCTCAGTTGGTAGAGCAACTGATTTGTAATCAGTGGGTCGTAGGTTCAAGTCCTATCACCGGCTCCATGAATATCAAGGGCTTAGCGAATTTCGCTAGGCCTTTTTTATTTTTCTCCCTAAAATACTCCCTAATAAACCACCCTCCAAAGCCCCTATTTCCGTAAAATAGTATTTTCTAAGCTATTGAAATTAAAGCTAAGAGCGTAGAAAAAGCAATCAGATGTTCATTTAAAACTCAAAGGCCAGCCTAAAAAAATTCACTCATATTATTAAGCTTTTATGGAGATGAACTTAATCGGGCAATTAACCATCCAATTGAACATAATCGATAAATCATAAATGACAAATTTACCGATATGGTTGATAATGTTATGTTGAGTATGTAATTTGAATGTATAGTTCAGGGAGGAATGTAAATATGCAGTATGGTTATACTGCTCATGAATTGAACGAAGAAGTGTGTAGTTCGATCTCAGCAGAATGGTATGGAATCGCGGAAAATTGTGGTGACTCTGATAAAGAGGAACTAATAAAGTACGATACAGACCAAGCATTGAAGAACGATAGCTACACTCACGCTATATTTGACGATTCTTCCAAAGAATATGTTGCATTGGTGGGTATAATCAAAGCTAAGCCTATTAGTGCACACAAAGTACTAGAGTTAAGACTTAATCCATCATCGAACCCCGAATATATGGATGAAGAAGAAATAGGCTTATCTGCTGCCGCAGATGATATCGCGGGTACAATTTTAGCATTAGCAGATGATGTACTTTTTAAAAACGACATGTACCAAGTAAAAATCTTTGCTCGCGGTCATGAAATGAAAACACTTTTTAAACTTGTGGCAGAACATGCCGAAAAGAGTGTTGAAGAACTTAAAATCAGAAAAGAAGGTAGCTGGCTTGTGGTAACGCAAGCAAACTAAGGAGACTGACATGAACACCACACACTCACAAGTGAAATCAGCATTCACTAGGGCCTTTGCAGAAATGCAAAAACAAGGCATTAAAATGAAAAGCTTGGATTGGTTTCTTCCCGAATCGAAGAAAAGTGTTCGTCGAAATTCAAAAACTCGAAAAGCTGCATAATTACTATAGATCATTTTGAAAAACGAAAAGGGTTTGCAAATTAATGCAAACCCTTTTTTATTTCCCTAAAATAAAATCTAACTTACTGATTTATATAAGCCAAAAACAACACAACTACCTAAAATAAAGACAAATAAGTTACTGATTATTAAAATAACGCACCTAGTTTTGTAATCAGTGGGTCGTAGGTTCAAGTCCTATCACCGGCTCCAGAACAAATAAAGGGTCAAGCTTTTGCATGGCCCTTTTTTGTTTCCGCCATTCCTGATTTTCTGTTCACTGTCATGTTTTTTTTACCCACAATAACTGTGGATAAGTCTGTGAGTATCAGGCGCAAAAATCCTTAAGCTGCTCTTTGTCTGACAATTAATTGTATTGTTCAAAAAATAAGCAGTTACTAGCTGCATTCCCCACCATGGCGAGCGTTGCATCTATCCAGCTGGCTGATTATCCTTGAATGACCGGCAACAATTGTTGCCGGAATATTCCCCGTTTCTTTTTGTTAGGAAGTCCGAGGTTGTTAGACTATGGTTGCTAATACCAAACAAATCATGATCTTACGTCACGCCAAGGCAGAGGCAGATTCCCCTGCCGGTGATTTCGCCAGATCGCTTTCTGAAACCGGCAGACTACAGGCCGGCGATTTAGCTGCGGCATTATTGCAACAGAAACTGATTCCGCAATCGATATACAGTTCGACAGCGAAACGGGCAATGCAGACTGCTGAACTGATCTGTGAACAACTGATGATGGACAAACACGATATCGCGTTGCGTGATGCACTTTATCTTGCTGACATCGAGACCTTCCTGGCTTTACTCCATTCCCTTAATGACCGTATCAAGCGGGTGCTACTGGTGGGCCATAATCCGGCACTGGAAGATCTGGTTGATTACTTGAGCAGGACTGATTTCATCAGTGATCAGCCCTCTGGCAAACGGCTGTTGCCTGCCTCACTGCTGATGCTTGAATTTAACGGAAACTGGACCGAGCTCACAAGCGGCAGTTGTGAACTCAGGCAACGGATACACGGTAAACTGCTAAAAAAGCATTGAATGATGTCTCCGCCTGCTGCAGATTGCGGCAGATACTCTCCTCAGAACCGGCAGCTACAAGCCAGTGGCGCAAAGTCGCTATTGATAGCAGTAAGCCTGAAGGAGGCATCAGCTCTGTCTCAGACTCAGAAAAATGCAAAGCGCGCTGACTCTTTTCAGCCCTGTTATTAAGCCTGCCTATCGAAAACAGTGACGTCACAAACTGAAAAAACTATCGAAATAGCTTGCTAAAGCGTGGGATCTGGATGAGTTACTGATGAGCCATTTCCAGGTAAATCGTGCAGAGTCTGAGCTTTACCGCACGCTGCTTGAACAAAAGCCAAGATACAGACCGCAGTCTCTTACAGCTTCCACGGCAAATTTACACAAGATCAGCATCAGCTGAAAAAAGCAGCTACAGAAATCTCGCTGTCTACTGAGGCATTGTCGCCGGCATAAGCTGTTGCTGTTGTCACCGGCCCGGCGGCAAATCAAGCAAACGCTGACAGAACAACCCCGCCGTTTCAGTACTTTGCCCTTCTCCTGGCAGCGGCTCAGTCAGGCCGCAGAATGCGGGTGAGCGGGGCTTTATCGATCAGTAAGTCTGCCAGCGTGTATTTATCCAGCACCTGATACAGAGCCTGCTGTGATTCCCGAAGAATACCGGTCAGTCTGCAGACTGGAATCAGGCAGCAATCACCTTCACCCTGAACACAGGGCAGAAGGCCCTCATCGCCTTCGGTCAGGCGGATCACTGTGCCCAGATTGATGGCCTCAACCGGCCGCTCCAGCTTCAGCCCACCACCTTTGCCACGGATAGTTTTGATATAGCCGGCTTTGGCCAGAAAATGCACCACTTTGGTCAGATGGTTATCAGAGATTTGATAGCGTTTGGCAATATCACCTATCGTCACCCGCTGTTCCTGCTGTAAAGCAAGATACATCAGGACACGCATGGAATAATCTGAAAAAGTAGTGAGATGCATGAATGGCAGGCAGCTTATGGCTTATCAATCTTTATATTTTACAGACATCATCAGCGGCTCAGAAAATAAATCAGAATCAGGTTGCTGATGAACATTAACACTGCCAGTCCGCGCCAGAATCCGATCGGGTTACGCTGCAACAAAGGCAGTTGCTCTTCCCGTAGATAATCCGGATTGGGTTTGACTAAATCTGATTCGAATTCAGACAGCGCCACATAACGTGATTCCGGTGATAACTGCACTGCCTTGCGAATGGCTTTATCCACCCAGTGGGGAATATCGCTGATAAACTCGCTCACGGGGCGATAGCGCAAGCGCTTGAGACCCGCCTGATCGCGCACACTGGCCAGTTTGTCGCCATAAGGCAGTTTACCGGTCAGCATCTGGTAGACGATACAGCCCAGTGCAAACAAATCTGACTGTGAAGAACCGGGTTTGCCAAGCAGGTACTCCGGTGCCGTGTAATGCTTGGTGCCCAGCAGTTCACGCCGTTCCACCGGCGTGGAAATATCCGCTATACCGGCGATTTTGGTGGAGCCGAAATCGATGATTTTGATGACACCGTCATGGCTTATCATGATGTTGCCGGGTTTAAGATCCTGATGCAGCATATCCAGGCGGTGAAAAGCCCGCAGGCCGGAGGCAATCTGAGGCACCAGCTCGCGCACTGATTTCAGATCCAGCGTACCGACATCATCCAGCCACTGCTCCAGGGTTTTGCCGTTGACATACTCCAGCACATAATAGAGAAAGCGTCGCGGCCGTTTCTGCTCGATGGTTCTGACGACATGGGGACTGTCAATGCGACGGCCAATCCATTCTTCCAGCTGGAAACGTTCCAGATAAGCCGGATCATCCTCAAAATTGACCGACGGCGTTTTGATAACAACTTTCTCGCCGGTTTCGGTATCGACTGCCAGGTAGAGCTGACTGGTGGAACTCGCATGCAATTCGCGGCTGATACGGTAGCCGTCGAGAATCACCCCTTCATAAAGCTCCGGCGGGAACGGTAAAGCAGTCAGCTGGGCAAAAACTTCGTTGGCGTCCTGGGTCGGCAGTTGCTCGACTTCAAGGATCAGGCAACTGACATTGTCCTGACTGCCCTGCTCTACTGCCTGCTCACAAATCTGTCGTGCCAGTGTATCCAGGTCATCCGAGCTGCCGCCAAGCAGACTGCGAAGCTGTTTATGACTGAGTACATCATGGATGCCATCGGTCGTGAATAGAAAGCGGTCGCCCGCCTCTACCGTCAGTGACTTGTAATCGATATCAAGACAATAATCGACGCCGAAAGCGCGCCCAAGATATTCCTTGTTATCATCAATACGGATACGGTGATCGGTCGTCAGCTGCTCAAGTTCACCCTCGCGAAACAGATAGATACGTGAATCACCAACGTGAAACAGATGCGCGGTGATCGACTTGATGACCATCGCACTGAATGTGCTGGCAAGGCCTCTTGAGGCGTCTTTGAAATGGTTACTCTGGCCATGCAGCCAGGTATTAATCGCGGTCAGCACCTTGCCGCCGGACTGTTTCACCGACCAGGAATCAGGGGTGCTGAAATAATCACTGATAAAGCCGGTCACACAGGCCTGACTCGCCTGCTTGCCTTCAGCACTACTGCTGATACCATCGGCCAGCGCGCAGGCCACCCCTTTGGTTTCAAGCAGTGCCAGGTTGCCGGGCACGGAAAAACCCAGAGAATCCTGATTCTCAGCTTTGCGGCCTTTATCAGAATACTGGCCCACCGTGACCTTTAACCTGGCTACCATCTGGGTTCCGTTTTAGTGAACGTCAATCATCTGCACGGTACCGTCAGGCAGGATTTCCGCCATCTGACCGCGCGGTTCATCCATAAACTGTACCGCAATCAGTGTCGCCACGGCAGTCGCCGCAATCACAAAGAAGAAAGTCTGGGCTGAAACAAACGACAGCACTGTCAGGAAAGTAACCGCACCGACATTACCGTAGGCACCGGCCATACCGGCGATCTGACCAGTCAGACGACGCTGGACCAGAGGGACGACTGCGAACACCGCCCCTTCACCTGCCTGCACAAAGAAAGAACAGGCCATCGTCGCCAGTACCGCAAACACCAGCAACCATTCCGGCGTGATCATGCCCAGTACGGTGTAGCCAACGGCGAGACCGCTGATGCAGATAGTCAGGGTACGTTTACGGCCCAGCTTGTCGCTGAAAAGCCCCCCAACCGGACGCGACACCAGATTCATAAAGGCAAAGCCCGAAGCCAGCAGACCCGCCTGTACCGCGCTGATATCAAAGGTATCACTGAAGAACAGCGGCAGCATGGACACAACAGCGAGTTCTGAACCGAAAGTCGCAAGATACGCCAGATCGAGCACTGCCACCTGTTTGAATTTATAGCGGTGAATCTCAGGCACTTCTTTGTTGAAGACGTCTTTGTTGACCTGATAGATGTGATAGACCTGATAAGCAAACAATGCGATGAGACCGACATAGACCGCATAAGTCACATTCTGTGACAGCAGTCCAACACCACCCGGTGACAGCTTCCAGGCCAGCAAAGCCAGCGCACCATAAAGCGGAACGCTCATAATGATGTAAAGGAAAAAGTCGCCCTTGCTGGTGACTTCCATCGCACCGCTTTTCTTGGGTTTGAAGTAGGTCGAACCTTTCGGGGTATCAGACACACTGTTGTAGTAGATGAATGCGTAAATGAGTGCCATGGCCCCGGTAGTCGCCAGCGCATAACGCCAGCCGTTATCACCACCGTAAATCAGTGCCAGCGTCGGTAGTGTCATCGCCGCAGCGGCAGAACCGAAGTTACCCCAACCGCCGTAAATACCCTCTGCAAGGCCAACCTGTTTAGCCGGAAACCATTCGGATATCATGCGAATACCAATCACAAAACCGGCACCGACAAAGCCCAGCATAAAGCGGGCAACCGCCATTTGTTCAAAACTGTCTGCAACCGCGAAAAAGAAACAGAGAAAACTGGAAATACCCAACAGCATGCTGAACATGATTTTGGGGCCGTATTTATCGACCAGCATGCCCACCACAATACGGGCGGGAATGGTCAGCGCCACGTTCAGGATTAACAGGGTTTTAACCTGCTGATCATCAAGCCCCAGCGTGTCACGAATCGCGACCATTAACGGCGCGTGGTTAAACCAGACGACAAAGGTGATAAAAAAAGCCATCCAGGTCAGATGGAGGGTACGGATGTTTCCGCTGAAAGACAGGAGGTTTAGCTTTTGACTAGACATGAATTCAGTTCTCTCTTTAGAACACGTTACCAACATTGGTTCGCGTTCTAAGTGCTGGAATCATGCCAGTTCTGTAAGTATCTGTTTTGTCGGGAGATGATCGAAATAAATAGGTATCAAAAGCACGGATTTAAGTCTAAATCGGTGCAGTCTGCACTAGGATTGTGCGCTGGGCTCAGGCTGGCAACTCGTCCTCATCAGGCCAGTCCAGATCGCAACATAAAACATAAACCGCACCGGCCACCTCGACCGCCTGCGATACCGTAACACACATATGTGATCCGGCCACTGACAAATAAGGCCGGCTGACCTGGGTCACGCCGGGATTTTGAATCGCACGGTAATGATAGTGCCGATGCGACCAGTTGGCGTTTTCGCCGGCCAGCAAAGGGGTAAAACGAATATCGAGCTTGGCTGTGTATTGCGGTGAATACAGACTTTTTCCTATCTGGAAACCCTGCTCATCCAGCAGGTAACAGCGCACCGCGCGCTCATCTTCAAACACTGAAGCCCCACATTGCTCAAACGGTATCTGTTGTTTCAGGGCTTCAATTTCCGCTTCATAGCGATGTTTGAACTTGTCGAAGTGTGACTGCAGCTTACGGTTGTACTGACTGCGGACATTGTGACGACGGTGCAGCAGATCTTCCAGCTTGGCAGCGAAACTGCGGTCGCGTTTTATCTGTTTATCCGGCTTGGCAAAATAAAAGCCCTGCACCATATCGGCGTTACTGGACAGCGCAACCATCGCTTCTTTTTCATTTTCTACGCCCTCGATCACCACCAGACTGCCGGTTTCGTGAATCAAGGAGACGATGCCGGTCAAAATCCGCTCGACTTTAAGCGAGCGGCCGGCCTGTCGGACCAGGCTACGGTCAATTTTGACGATATCCGGCTGCAGTTCCCAGATGCGATCGAAATTGGAATGCCCCGCACCAAAATCATCAATCGCGATAAGACAACCGAGTTGCCGGAAGTGTTGAATTAACTCTTTCAGATAGATCCGGTCATCTATCTCGCTTTCCAGTATCTCAATGACGATTCTTCTGGCAGGAATCCCGGTCTGTGTCAGCAGCTCGCGCATAAAGCCGGCATCAGGCCGTTCTGTAACCAGACACTGTGAGTTGAGGTTGATAAACAGCCAGCTTTCAGCTTCTCCGGCATGAGCAAAGTTACGTGCATGCAGCGCACGGCAAATACGATCCAGCGCCAGATGGTCGCGGCTGCTGAGCGGACGCTGCATGACCTGCAATGGACTGATGTAGCGACCCTCACTGTCGTAGGCTCTGATCAGGCCTTCGTAACCGACAGGTTTACGGTGCGCAATGCTGAAGATCGGCTGAAATGCTGATGACAGAGACAAGTTCTCGTATTCGGCTGCGAAACCCTGCTCGCTGAAGGAAAGTTCTGTCATCCCAACCCGGACCTTTGTAGATGATTGCGTACAATATTCTAGCATTATATGTTTCTGCTACCTGCTGAATTTATCGTCAACTTTTTTATGTTCTTAAGTAAAAAAGCCTGCATCTCATGGATGCAGGCTTGATGCTCAGGCGACCTTGCGGGCGTGGCGCTCATGCAGGAAGTGAATCACTTCCGAGCGATAATGGTTATAGTCAGGATTATCGGTTAGTGCGAGTCGTTTCCGCGGCCTGGGCAGATTGACCTCCATCACCTCACTGATAGTGGCTGCCGGCCCGTTGGTCATCATCACAATCTTGTCTGACAACAGCACCGCCTCATCCACATCGTGGGTAATCATGATGACGGTGTTATTGAGGTCTGCCTGAATATCCATGAGCGAATCCTGCAGATGGGCGCGGGTCAAGGCATCGAGTGCACCAAAAGGCTCATCCATCAGCAGTACCTTGGGTTCCATCGACAGCGCCCGGGCAATACCGACACGCTGTTTCATGCCACCGGAAATTTCCGATGGCATTTTATGCATCGCATGGCTCATATGTACCAGCTCCAGATTATGCTCAACCCAGTCACGGATTTGTTTTCTGCTGCGGCTGGCGCCAAACACCGATTTCACCGCCAGTTCCACATTCTGGTAACAGCTGAGCCAGGGAAACAGCGAATGATTCTGGAACACGATGGCACGGTCAGGGCCCGGCTCATCAACTTCCCTGCCTTCCAGCACCACCCCGCCTTCAGTCGCTTTGTAGAGCCCGCCGACAATATTCATGACCGTGGATTTACCGCAGCCTGAATGGCCGATGATGCTGACGAACTCACCCTTTTCAATTTTCAGATTGACATTATCCAGCGCCCGGAACGGACCATTCGGTGTCGGGAAATCAATGCTCACATGGTCGATATTGAGATACTTATCCATAGTCTGCTCCTAACGAATCACTGCGTTTTTGTCATAAGAAAAGAATTTCTGGAAGCTCAGGGTGATGCGATCCAGAATGAAACCGATAATGCCGATGGTCAGCACCGCGACCATAATGCGGCTGAGTGAGGAGGAACTGCCGTTCTGGAATTCATCCCAGACGAATTTGCCCAGCCCCGGATTCTGTGCCAGCATCTCAGCCGCGATCAGCACCATCCAGCCGATGCCGAGTGAAATCCGCAGGCCGGTGAAAATCATCGGAATAGACGCCGGAATCACCACTTTCCAGACGGTAGTGAAATAATTGAGGCGTAACACCCTGGCGACATTAATCAAATCCTTATCAATCGAAGACACGCCGACGGCGGTGTTTATCAAGGTCGGCCACAGAGAACATAAGGTCACGGTCAGCGCCGAGGTGATAAAGGATTTCTCGAACATGGGATTGTCAGTCACATACAGTGCGCTGACCACCATGGTGACAATCGGCAGCCAGGCCAGCGGCGATACCGGTTTAAATACCTGGATCAAGGGATTGAGCGCCGAATACAGGGTGTCGGACAAGCCCGCGACGATACCGATCGGCACGGCGATGATGGTAGCCAGCAGAAAGCCGACAAACACTGTAAACAGGCTGGTCAGAATTTGATCGAAAAAGGTTTCCTTGCCGGTGTAGGGCCGGATGGTAACCTCAGCATCCGGATTTTTCTCCAGCCTGGCAGCATTGCGCTGTTCCTGCCTTTCATAAAAAGCCTGTTCCCGTTCCCGTGACGCCTGGTGTTCATCCACCAGCACATTCACCTGCTCCCAGACCTGGGTCGGGCCCGGCACCTGACCAAGACTGGTGATGACTTTGGCAGCCCCCAAATGCCAGAGAAACAAAAACACTGCGATCGCAAATAAAGGCACACCGACCATTTTGCCCAGTTCCTGCATCTGGTGTTTGGGGGACTCCCCTGCTGACAGCCTGACCAATGGTATAAACCAGGTAAAGCCGGTCAACTCAAGAAAATAAATCAGTTTGTCTTTCATAATGACTCTTTCATTTGTTGGGAAACAATCACCCTGTCTGCAAGGCAGACAGGGTGGCTTGCTGTTCCGGTTTTACTCGACAACCGCATCACCTTTCAGGCCAATCGGGAACTGCTGCAGATAAGCATTAGGCTTGGTGCCGTCGTAAGCGATACCATCAATAAACTCGGTCTGTACCGGTTTGAAACCGGTTTCGGTGTCAAAGTCAGGGAAGGCCGAGGCAGGCAGTTTGCCTTCTTCGATCAGCTCTTTGGCTGCCAAGGCATAGATATCAGGACGATAGACTTTTTTGGCGATATCCATATACCAGCTGTCGGGTTTAGGTTCGGCAATCTGGCCCCAGCGGCGCATCTGGGTCAGATACCAGACTGCATCACTGTAGTAGGGATAGGTCGCGTTATAGCGGAAGAAAACATTAAAGTCAGGTACCGCGCGCTTATCCCCTTTTTCGTATTCGAAAGTGCCGGTCATGCTGTTGGCAATCACTTCATAGTCAGCGCCGACATAACGACTCTGAGACAGGATTTCCACCGCTTCCGGTCGGTTGGCATTACTGTTCTCATCCAGCCAGTGGGCGGCGCGGATCAATGCCTTGACCACAGCAATATGGGTATTGGGGTTTTCTTCCGCCCATTGCTTGCTCACCCCGAAGACTTTCTCGGGATTGTTCTTCCAGATCTCATAATCGGTAATGACCGGCACGCCAATACCCTTGAATACAGCCTGCTGATTCCAGGGTTCCCCGACGCAGTAGCCATAAATGGTGCCAGCTTCCATGGTGGCCGGCATTTGCGGTGGTGGTGTTACTGATAGCAGCGCATCTGCCTGTAACTGACCGCTGACATCGCCTTTATGCGGTGCGTAATAGCCGGGGTGAATACCGCCGGCTGCCAGCCAGTAACGCAGTTCGTAATTATGGGTGGAAACCGGAAACACCATGCCCATGTTGAAGGACTTGCCTTCGGCTTTATAGGAATCGACTACCGGTTTCAGCGCTTTAGCACTGATAGGGTGCACCGGTTTGCCATCTTCGCCGATGGGTACATGAGGTTTCATCTGCGCCCAGATGTCGTTGGAAACGGTAATTCCGTTACCGTTCAGATCCATACTGAAGGCGGTAATGATGTCAGCCTTGGTACCAAAACCGATGGTCGCGCCCAGTGGCTGACCGGCCAGCATATGTGCCCCATCCAGCGTGCCGTCAATCACACCGTCGAGCAGGACTTTCCAGTTGGCCTGTGCTTCCAGCGTGACGTAGAGCCCTTCGTCTTCAAAAAAGAACTTTTCGTAGGCAATGGCGAGCGGTGCCATATCGGTCAGTTTAATAAAGCCGAATTTGAGCTCAGGCTTTTCAATTTCACCAGGTGCGGCATAAGCACTGGTGGCGGACATCATGCCACTGCTCAATACCAGACTGGCCGCTGCCAGGCTCTTGACCAGTGCACGGCGTGTGATGGATAACTGTTTTCGCATTATCTGCTCCTGAATTTTGTTCAAAAAAAAGACGTACTCACAGGCGAGGCTGCAAGGACGTCTTTATCCAGAAATGAAGTTGTGTTTACCCGTCGTTGGGTTGTGACTCACAGGAGTGTTAGCAGATAATATGCCAACCGGATACCTAAATTACTATTTCAATTTTATCAATCACTTAAAGCCTTCTATTTAGATTAAGCCGGCGTTCTGACTGCACAGTTAAGGTTCATCTGAACGCTTGCGCACAGCGCTGGTGCGCTGCTGTCCATCAATGAAGCTGATCAGACCGATTTCTTGGGTTCCAGCAGACTTGCTGTCGCCAGAATATTCTGTGCCAGTTGCGCCAGCCGCATATTCTGATTCATTGCCGAGCTGCGCAGCAGTCGATAAGCTTCATCCTCACTGCAGTTGCGTTGCTCCATAATAAGTCCCTTGGCGCGATCAATAATCTTGCGATCAGCCAGTGAAGTTTTGAGTTCCTTAATATGCTTTTGCATCGACTGATACTGTCGGAAACGCGCCATCGCGGTTCTAAGGATAGGCAGTACACGGTCCTCACGAAATCCATCAACAATATAAGCGCTCACCCCTGCCTGAATCGCCTGCTCAATCGCGTCATCACGATCATCATGGGTGAAGATCACAATCGGCAGCGGAAACTGCTCGTTGATTACCTTGAACTTGCTGAGCATATCGTTATCACTGTTATCCATGACCGCGATAATCAGTTCCGGCTCCACAGTCCATTTCAAAGTCAGTAACTGCTGCAGGGTGGAGCCTTCAAAGATGATCTTGTACGGCGTCTCTGCCAGCGTCTTGTTCAGACTACTACTGATATCGCCGTGTTCACTGATAACGATGGTATTGATGCTGGTCTCGGAATTCATGGCAACGCTGCTCATATCATTCGGGTGTGTTGTTGCGAGGCATAGTGAATGATGATGCCGAACACTTTCAGCACCTCATCAATCGCCCGGGTGGAAACATTGAAATAATCATTGGAATCAACCTGCACCCGCCCCTCCCTGAGCACGTTGAACTCGACCATCTCAGTCAGTTTGCCAATGCTGTCACTGATAGCTTTGGAGGCGTTTTGCAGCGCGTGATGCAGATCCTCATTTTTGATGCCGTTGATTTGTTTCACCAGTTCATTGGTGGTGCTCTGCACTGAAATTCTGAGGAAGTCGAGTATGATTCGATCAGCGCCCTCACAGATACCGCGGGCACAGATGCCGGAACCTACTGCCCGGGTTTGTCCCACTGTTTCCGCCACGCGCAGGGTATCAAGGCAGACTTCAGACACCCGGGTGCAGCGATCCAGCATCATCCGGTGCAGATCGTGATCACGCATCACATCATCCAGCAGGGAAAGCTGGCCATCTATCATCAGACTGTGCTGTCGCACCAGGTTATGGGATTTCAGATCCCCGGCCAAGGCATGCTTCTTCAGTCTGGGCCAGTGTTCAGTGAAGGATTCCCATTGCGGAAAACGTTTGAGCTGCAGGCTGTCACTGCTGGCAATAAGGTGATCAATATCTCCCTGCAGGCTGACCAGCTGGGGTTTCAGTTTAGCGTTGCCCTGATTCACGGCATTGCTGGTACCGCGGTGCTTCTGACAGCTATCAATAATCCGCTTCATGTGTACGGTCAGCAGAATACCCTGCTCAATCCGGCGCTGCTCTTCGCGTCTCATGACGGCAAGACGGCTGATAAGGTACATAAGGCACACAACGGTGAGGCCACCGATAAACATCGGATACATCTATGCTCTCCACTGAACAAGATAGGGAATAATGCCCGCGTTGTGCAGCGCTGTTTGCAGACAGCTGCACAACGCGAGTTGGCTTTTACTCCCAGGCAACTAAAAATCCGGCCATCAGCCCCAGCGGGGAAATCATGACCATAAAGACTAATTTCCCCAACTCTTTCAGCAGAAATACACAATCAATGACGTATCCCATTTTTTTACCTCCTGTAGGGTTGGACTAAGCCCGATTTTGCATAAGCTGTGCCAAAGAAATAATCTATATATTTCATAATCTTATAAATTACTCATAGTAAATTATTGCTACAAAATGGTGTTCTTCCTGCTCTGCTGTACAAATATGGTGCATTTCCAATGCCTCTGTTCAGGCTGTAATGTCCGGCTGCAAGCGACAAAAAAAGCCGGGCTGAACCCGGCTTTTTCTTTATTTATGCAAATGGAAGATCAGAATTTAAGCTCACCGTAGACCCAGAATTTTTCGGTATCAACACCGCCGAATTCATCATCTGCATTGTAGTCAGCATATTTAACGCCCACGGTGTAATGCTGTTTGAAAGTTTTCTGCAACATAATGTCAAACTCATCACCGGCATCCAGACTGTCTTCATCGGTTTCGAAATCATGGTAAACCGCAACCAGCTTGGCTTCCATCACATCACCCACCAGCGTCACGTAGGTATCTTCGAGGCCTTGCGTAGGGGTATTAAGGAAAATATCCGCCCAGCCCTGATAGGCATGATTGGTGCCGAGAGGGGTGCGGAAGCTGAATGTGCCATCACCTTCCTGTACTTCATGTGACAACTTGAGCAACCAGCCTTTGTACTTACCGCCCAGTTCCAACAGGTAATAATCCTGCTGGTCCATCTCACCATCAGCATAATCATCCTGTGTCGCATATTCAGTGCTATAAACCACTTTGAAAGCCTCATTGAATGGCTGCGCACCAGACAATCTTGCGCCATAGGTGGCACGGGAATAAGCGGAATCATCCACTGAGTCCTCATAATCCAGCAGATAGGCATACCCCTCCAGGTTGCCAATCGGCAGGCCACTGTATTGGGCATTGAATAAATGGCTGTCCATTTCGATTTCGCCATCCTCGACCAATAAGGCTGCATTGTTACCGTCTTCACCAAAGATGGTCTGAACCTTGTCCAGGTAGGCATAGCTCAAAGTGGTGTCAGGCAATGACTGATTCACGATGCTTAAGGCATCAAAGGTCTGCCAGTTCTGACGCCAGCCCACGGTGCCGATAAAACGATGAAACGGGGCATCACGGTAGGTAATGATCTGACGGCCGAATTTAAAGGTGGTATCAAAAGCACCGTATGCCAGATAAGCCTGATTCACTTCAGTGCCTTCCGGATCTGCCACGATAGAATAGTCGGGTTCGTTATTGGTGCCTGCTGCATTGAAATCATCCGGGCCCAGATGCGACACATCTTCAAATTCAACAAAGCCGCTAAAGCCATGAAAGGCACCGGTTTTATATCCCAGTGTGGTGCGCAGCGTAAACGCATCGGCGTCTTCCAGTGCATTATCCTGCTTCACATTTTCATAACGGGCACGGGCGGAAAAACTCACTTCACCGCCAGTCAGCGCATCGATAAATGCATCTTCCGCCAGGGCCGCCGTCGGAGCGATTGCCATACTGCTGATTCCGGTCGCTAACAGGCTTAAAGCCGTCAGTTTTTTCATTTTTGGCATTGTTTATCCTCGTATAAAAAAAGCCATGCAGGTCACCCTGTCATGGCTTCGTTACCTTGATTGATTCATTGTTAATATCGAAAAGAAAGATGGCTGCGTCGTTGCAGAGTCACTGAGGATATTTTTGCAACCATAGTGCCAACTTATTAAACCCTTGTTTTTAAATGATTAGTTTTATAAATGCGGCATTACTGCGCCAATAAATGCACCATTTAAATACTTATTTATCAGGGAATGCACTACAACGAAACAGGGCTTGGCACGAAGTGAGAAGCAGAAATAAAAACGGGACGAAATGACATCGTCCCGTTTGCTTGTAGTTGTCTTTTGCAGAGCTTACTGACTGAGCAGCTTTTTCAGTTCCGGCACACAGGAACCACAATTCGTGCCGGCGTTGAGCTTGGCGCCGATTTCATCCACGTTGTTGACATGACCACTGCTGATCGCGTCTTTCAGCGTATTCTCCCCTACGCCGAAACAGGAGCAGACAATCGCGCCACAGTCTTTCTGGCCTTTAGCCGGCTGTCCCACCAGCAGACTGTAGCGCTCAGCATCAGACAGACTGCTTGAGGTGAAAAGTTGTGATAACCAGGATCGGGCCGGCAGGTCATGACTGGGTGCTATAAAGACCACGCCTTCAAGCTTGTTACCAACGATCTTGCCGGCACGATAACGTCCGGCTTTTTTATCAGTAAAGTCCAGCCATTCGCCTTCACTGCCCAGATGTTGCTGCGCCCAGGACGCCGGTTGGCCGATTTCTTTTTCACCTGCTATTTCATAACGCCAGAACTGCGCCCCTCTGACTTTGACCCAGTAATTGGCATCTTTCACCGTGATCGGTTTACGGGAGAGAATAAAGCCATGCCAGCTAGGCTGATAGGGTCTAATTCTGACTGGCGTATGTTTGGATTCAGGTTGACCAGAAATCGGGTCGTAAACGGCGGCAACCAGTGCATCGACCCTGGCCATTGACGCGAACTGGTTACTCCAGTGAATCGGCACAAACACACTGCCGGGACGCTGTTCATCGGTGAACACCACCCGTACAATCATTTTTCCCCACTGGCTGCTGACTTCAGCCAGTGCACCATCGACCAGATCCCAGTTGTGCGCATCAACCGGATGGATCTGTACCATCGGTTCCGGAATATGGGCATTCAGTCGCACCGCCCGACCGGTTCGGGTCATGGTATGCCACTGGTCGCGGATACGGCCGGTATTGAGCACCAGCGGGTAGTCATCCGAGGTCAGATTCTGCGGCAGTTTCGGCTCAATCGGCAGCATTCTGGCCTTGCCGGACGGAGTAAAGAAACGACCATCAGTAAACAATCTCGCTGTGCCTGTCGGCGCTTTTGCCGTGACCGGCCATTGAATCGGTGCCAGCTTCTCATAGGCTTCATCCGTGATATCAGCCAGACCGCTCAGGTCAAAATCGCGGCTGCCGTTATTTTCAAAGGCGGACAGGCGCGCATGCTCGCGGAATACATCCACCGGCTTTTCAAACGGGAAGGCTTTTTCAAAGCCCATCTTGCGGGCGACCTGAGTCATTATCCACCAGTCCGGTTTGGCTTCACCCGGCAAAGGCAGGAAAGCACGCTGATGACTGATGCGACGTTCCGAGTTAGTCACGGTACCGTCTTTTTCACCCCAGGCCGCTGCGGGCAGCAGAATATCGGCCAGTTCCGTGGTGTCGGTATTGCTCTCACATTCCGATACCACCACCAGCTCACATTGTTCCAGTGCCGCTTTAACACGGTCTGCTTCGGGCAGGCTCACTACCGGATTGGTGGCCACAATCCAGACTGCTTTGATTTTACCTTCCGCCACATCCTTGAACATATCGATGGCTTTAGCCCCGTTTTCGGTAGCGAGTCGATCGGTTTCCCAGAAGCGGGAGACGCGATCATGATGTTCCGGGTTGGTAATCTCCATATGCGCCGCCAGCTGATTACTCAGACCACCGACTTCACGGCCACCCATCGCATTGGGTTGGCCGGTAAAGGAAAACGGACCCATCGCCGGTTTACCCACCCTGCCGGTAGCGAGGTGACAGTTAATAATACTGTTGGTTTTGTCGGTTCCGGAAGTTGACTGGTTAATGCCCTGGGAATAGAGCGTGACCACCTTCTCGGTCGACGCAAACAACTGATAGAACTTGACGATATCCTCTTCCGGCAGTTCGGTGACCGATGACACCTGCGGGATATTACCCGCGCTTTCTTTCGCTGCTTTGATGGCTGCCGAAAAGCCCTCGGTATGTTGTTCCAGAAAGTCCAGATCCAGATAGTCTTGCTGTTTCAGGTAGTTCAGCAAACCGTTAAATAATGTCGCATCGCTGCCGGGTCTTAAAGGCAGGTGAAGATCGGCAATATCACAGGTCGAGGTCTTACGCGGATCAATCACCACGATTTTCAAGTCAGGTCGCTCTTGCTTGACCTGATTGATCCGTTGATAAATGACCGGATGACACCAGGCGAGGTTGGACCCGGCCATCACCAGTAAATCGGCCTGTTCCAGATCTTCATAGCTGCAGGGCACCGAATCACTGCCAAAGGCGCGTTTGTAGCCAGCCACCGCCGACGACATGCACAGGCGCGAATTGGTATCGATATTGGCACTGCCGATAAAGCCTTTCATCAGCTTATTGGCGGTGTAGTAATCTTCGGTCAGGATCTGACCTGAAACATAAAAGCCAATCGAATCAGGCCCGTATTTATCGATAATGTCCTTGAATTTTCTGCTGACGGTATTGAGCGCTTCATCCCAGGAAACGCGTTTGCCAGCCACTTTGGGATAAAGCAGCCTGTTAGACAGATCAACTGTTTCCCCGAGCGCCGAGCCTTTAGAGCAGAGGCGTCCAAGATTAGCCGGATGACGGGGATCGCCCGCTATTGCGACTTGTCCGTCAGCCTGCGGTGTCGCCAGGACACCGCAGCCGACGCCGCAATAAGGACAGGTTGTCTGAATAGTATGTTCTTTACCCAAAACAAATGACTCTTTTATAGCGAAATGTAGACCACGCCGTTTTCGATTTTAGTCTCAAACGTGCGCGTGCAGCCTTCATCAGGTCCGGTTGCCTCACCACTTTCCATGTCGATGACCCAGTTATGCAGAGGACAGGCTACCCGCTTATCGTAGACGATACCCTGCGACAGCGGGCCGGCCTTGTGCGGACACCTGTCGTAGAGGGCAAAAACCTCATCTCCGGCGGTTCTGAAGACAGCGACATCACCATCTTTGGTCACCAATACCCGTGACCCTTTATTTGGAATATCGGCCAGCGGGCCAACTTCGGTCCAGCTCATGCTTACCTCTAACTTACTTGTTTAATCGGAATGTAGTTTTCTTTGTACTTGGCCGCGTGCTCAGCCCAGGGATCGGTCTGCGCGTTTTCCTGTGATTCATAGAAACGCTGGGCCAGACGTTTGCGGTTGGTTTCATCCTCCACCACCAGCGCCTGTACGTGCTTCAAACCGACACGCTCAATCCACGGTGCAGTACGTTCCAGGTAATGGCCTTCTTCACGGTAAAGCTGCATATAGGCCGCGATGTATTCCATCGCCTCTTCTTCGGTGGCGACTTTGCAAAGGAAGTCAGTCGCGCGAACCTTGATACCACCGTTACCACCAACATGCAGTTCATAGCCGGAGTCGACACAGACCACGCCGATATCTTTAATGGTGGCTTCTGCGCAGTTACGCGGGCAACCGGAGACGGCAATCTTGAATTTATGCGGTGTCCAGCTACCCCAGGTCATTTTCTCGACCTTGATACCCAAGCCCGTTGAATCCTGGGTACCGAAACGGCACCATTCACTACCGACACAGGTTTTGACGGTACGCAATGATTTACCGTAGGCATGCCCGGAAACAAAACCGGCATCGCTCAAATCCGCCCACATCTTGGGCAAGTCATCTTTTTTCACGCCCAAGAGGTCGATACGCTGACCACCGGTAATTTTCACCGTAGGCACAGCATACTTTTCAGAGATATCCGCAATCGCACGCAGCTCTCTCGGGTTGGTCACACCGCCCCAGATTCGTGGCACGACCGAATAGGTACCGTCTTTCTGAATATTGGCGTGGACCCGCTCGTTGATAAAACGTGACTGCGGATCATCGGCATATTCCTTGGGCCAGCTACTGAGCATGTAATAATTGAGCGCCGGACGGCAGGAATGACAGCCATCCGGATTTTTCCATTCCAGCGCTTCAATCAGTTGTGGAATGGTTTTAATCTCCTGTTCTTTAATCGCGGTTTTGACTTCATCATGCGACATGTCAGTACAACCGCACATCGCTTTCTTGCTCGGCGTATCGTTAAAATCACTACCCAGGGTGGAGGCCAGGATCTGCTCCACCAGGCCAGCACAGGAACCACAGGAAGCCGAGGCTTTGGTGTGCGCTTTGACTTCATCCAGGGTGTAGAGATTATGCTGTGAAATCGCCTTGGTAATATCGCCTTTGCAAACCCCGTTACAACCACAGATTTCGGCATCATCAGGCAGGTTGTCGGTGGAGTTGGCGGCACCATGGCCGGAATCACCAATATGGTGCTGGCCGAACAGCATGTTTTCGCGGATGTCTGACACATCAGTGCCGTCTTTCATCAGCTGGAAGTACCAGGTGCCATCCACGGTATCTCCATAGAGCACGACACCAATCAGGCGGTCATTTTTAATCACCAGTTTCTTGTAAACATGACGGGCGGCGTCTTTAAACACCAGGTCTTCAGTATCGTCATCGCCATTAAAATCCCCGGCTGAGAACAAGTCGATACCGGTCACTTTCAGCTTGGTTGATGTCACTGTGCTGATGTAACGGGCAATCCCCATTTTAGCCAGGTGGTTGGCACAGACCTTGGCCTGTTCAAACAACGGTGCCACCAGACCGAATGTCTGGCTGCGATGCTGCACACACTCACCGACCGCATAAATAGTCGGATCAAAGGTCTGCATGGTGTCATCAACCACAATACCGCGCTCGCAATGAATGCCGGCTGATTGCGCCAGTTCGATATTGGGACGGATACCGACCGCCATCACGACCAGATCAGCCTCGATTGCACTGCCATCTTTGAAGTGGACTTTTTCCACCCGGTTGTCACCACTGATGGACTCGGTGGCATGGCTCATCAGGAAGTTGAGGCCCTTGCCTTTAAGCTCTTCCAGCATCAAATCCGAAGCGACACTGTCGAGCTGCTGGTTCATCAGGGTTTCACTGATATGTACCACGGTCACATCCATACCCTGCAGCATCAGACCGTTAGCCGCTTCCAGCCCCAACAGGCCGCCACCAATAACGACCGCTTTTTTATGGGTCTTGGAGGATTCCAGCATGGTATCCACGTCTTTGATATCGCGGAAGCTGATGACGCCCGGCAGATCGGCACCAGGAACGGGCAGCATAAATGGCCGCGAACCGGTTGCCAGCAGCAACCGGTCATAGGACTCAACGGTTCCGTCGTCGGCAATGACCTGGCGTTTAACGCGATCAATCTGGGTGACTTTTTTGCCCGAGTGCAGTGTGACGTTGTTGTCTTGGTACCATTGCAGATCGTTAATCATGATCTCATTGATGGTTTTCTCGCCCGCCAGCACGGGTGACAGCATGATACGGTTGTAGTTGCCGTAAGGTTCTTCACCGAATACGGTAATGTCATATTTCTCAGGTGCGAGCTTGAGCAGTTCCTCCAGCGTTCGCATACCCGCCATGCCATTACCGATCAGCACTAATTTCTCTTTCATGGATCTCTCCGGTATTAACTGCCCTTCAATATCGCAATCACCATGCCAACTTGTATGTCATTGATATTGTTAAAAATGCGCAGTCCGGAAAGCCCTTAATTGGTGCGATAAATACTTATTTGTGCACCAAATTGAAACAGCCCCTGTCCTTTATGATGCATACCGCCTTATTGCAGCCGCTTGTAGGATCATCAGCTGAATTTTCCTTGTTAAATTTTTTGTTTTCATCTTTTCTTTTTATATTAAGCATTTACATTACCTGTTTTTATGGAACCGACCTCTCATAGCCCAAAATCAGTCTGACAGCGGGGTTTCAGGCGCTTAGTCGATTAATCAGATTAACTGAGAAGTCAGCCTAAAATTGATCTGGATCAATGTAGGTCATGGCCACTCTCAAGGACCATTAGCAGCTAATCAGTTCAGACAAGTGCTGCTAAAGCAAAAATAAAACAATAATAAGGGACTCTTGCCAGATGACTGACAACGTCAATAAAGGCTTCATCAAACGACATTTCTATAACCGCTCAATAAAATCATTTTTAATCAGTGTGTCTGTTTTCTTTTCTGCATTGGGTTTTTTACTGATTTACCTGGCCGCGGATCAGGTCAATAAAACCTCGATAAAAACTGCTTCTGTGAGTGCCTCTCAGGAACTGGTGCATGTGATTTTTCAGGGGGTACAACTGATCCAGCAACATCCCTGGAAGCTGCATGAAGTTCAGGATTACCTCAATAAAATTCAGAGCCTGCATCCGGCCTACCAGGTTAAGCTTGATTTTCTTGATCACACCCCGATTGTTAACACCGTTGCTAAAACCCTGGCGGCCAATCAAACCAGCTTTCATACCGACGACAGCGGTACCACACTGAAATTTGAATGGCCCCTGATGAATAACGGGCTATGCAGCGATTGCCCGCAAACAGTGTTTGCCGACAAGCCACTGGCCATCATCAGTATCAACCATGACTTATCTTCATTGATGAATAGTGCCGAAGACAGGCTGCTAACCAATCTGGTCTATCTGGCACCGTTTCCTTTCCTGCTATCAGTGCTTGTTATCGTTTATCTCAATCGCCGCATCAACCGCTCCATGTTTGAGCTGGAAGACAGTATTGATCAGGTCCACAAAGTCTCGGATTTGGGTAATCTCGACCTGCAGCATAATCAATACGGCTTTTCCGAGCTGAACCGGATTTACAGCAAAGTCGATAAATTATCTGACCGCATGCGCACGATGGCAGTGGATAAGGATCTGCTGGAGTTCGAGATTCAATTACTGGAGAGATTCGTCATCACCTCTGATGTGGTGCGTGACTGGCGGGAATACATCAGCATCCTGCTGACTGAGATTAATGAGGTGATGCCGGTGTATAACCTCTATTCGATTTTCAAAGTCGAGGATGAAACCTTCGCGATGGAATTATTCTGGCTCAGTCCGCCTTCTGATATCACCAGAAAACAGGTGGAACAGGCGATTCTGGAGGATATGGGCGAGCATCCTATGTTCCAGTCTCAATGCGGTATGGAGATATTGCATCACACCGCACTACCTGACGGAGATGAGATCGTGCTGGCGGCGGAAGAAATCCGCCTGCAAACCAAGACGCTGGTGCTGGATAAACCCAAAATCGGTGGCATCGTCGGTATCGGCGTCAACACCGATGTCAGCGAGGATAATACCCGCATGCTGGTCACCAGCAGTATTCTGTCGACCCTGATCAATGTCGTGGGCTCGGTTAAAGCTATCTACAAATACACCAAGGATCTGGAGTATTACGCCACTCGTGACCCGCTGACTGACCTGCATAATCAACGGATCTTCTGGGAGATGCTCGACTACGAAGTACTGCGTGCCAGACGACATGGCTACAAATTCTCGGTGCTGATGATCGATCTGGATAACTTCAAGAACCTGAATGATTCCTACGGTCATGGTTTTGGTGACAAGGCCCTTCAGGCGATCAGCGATGTGCTGCGTGATGCATTGAGAGCGGGAGATTTTCTGGCCCGCTACGGTGGTGACGAGTTTGCGGTGGTGTTACCGGAAAGTGATTTGGAGCAGGCGCAACTGGTGGCTCAGCGTATTCTGACCGGTACCAAAACCATTGATTTGTTTACACCGGATACCGGCGAACGCGTCGATGCCGGTATGTCCATAGGCCTCGCCGTTTTCCCGGATCATGCTGACAGCAGCAAAGACCTGTTCATGTTTGCTGACAATATGATGTACAAGGCCAAGAGTCACGGTAAGAACCGGGCCTACACCCCGGATGAGGACGATATTCTGGAAGTCTTCCGTGATATCAATGAAAAGAGCCTGATGATCAGCAAAGCCATCAAGGACAAGGCCGTTATCCCTTATTTCCAGCCGCTGGTCAGCACGCGCAATGGTGATATCAAAGCCGTTGAAGTGCTGTGCCGGATCATGACCGATGATGGCCATATCATGGGCGCCCATGAGTTCATCGAGATTGCTGAGAAGCTGGGCATTATCCATAACCTGGACTTTGTCATGCTGGAAAAAGCACTGCTGCAGATGGAGCGTGAGCAATACCAGGGCATGATCTTTATCAATATCTCGCCCCGTTCCCTGGTGCTGAGTGAATTTTTACCGCAAGTCGAGCGTATCGTGGAAAATGCCAGTATTGCCCGTGAACGCATTGTGTTTGAAATCACGGAACGCGATACGGTGAAAAACATGACACTGCTGGAGAAATTTGTCATCAACCTTAAAGCTGAAGGCTTCAAGCTGGCAGTGGATGACTTCGGCTCCGGCTTCTCATCCTTCCACTACCTTAAGCACTTCCCGATAGACTTCGTCAAAATCGACGGCGAGTTCGTCGCCAATATGGTCAACAACGTCAAGGATCATGCGGTAGTACGCTGCATCTCCAGCCTGGCGCACGAGCTCAATGCCGCGACCATTGCTGAATATGTTGAAACTGAAGAAGTTCTGGCGGCCGTGCGTGATATCGGTATTCACTATGCGCAGGGCTATCATATTCGCCGGCCCACCCCGTATATTCTGTCACCGGCCCATGATGTGACGCTGCAAAAAGCGCAGCTTGGCAGCGGCTAGCTATGCATGATGCTGCCACATCCTGTGGCAGCATGAACCTTATTTATGGTGCCGCATTCCAGACATGCGACTGCAACTGCCATTCACCGGCTTCGTTTTGTTCCAGCACTGTCACCAGCACACCACCGAAACTGACCGGTTTCTGTTCGGCATTGACACCTTCCGCCTGCCAGTAGGCTACCTGGGTAATCTGTTTGTCAGCCGCGATAATATCGACCGTTTCAATCTGGTGATTATGAACGCCATTCTCGATAAAGCCGGCAAACAGATTTCTGATTTCATCATGGCCGGTCAGCAGTTTGCCATTACCGGGGGAAACGGTTGCGTCATTGTCATACAATGCCACCAGTTCACTCAGTTTGCCCTGGTTCAGGGCCTGATTCCATTGCTGATTGGCATGACTGACAATGCTTGTCGGGCTGTCAGCCAGCACTGCACCACTTAAACTCAGCGCTGTCATGGCTAAGGATAACTTTTTCATCTGATGTCTCCTTTATTTAATTAGGAAGCTAATTATTTGATTAAAAAAACGGCTCAGTCAAACACCTGAGCCTGCTGATTCAGTTTCATTAATATCTGCATCAGCATGTCGCCCTCTTCGTCACTCAGCGCCGTCATCAACTGCCTGACCCGGCGATAATATTCCGGCATTACCTCGTCCAGTTTCGCCTGCCCCTTGCTGGTCAGCTTGACCAGCATCTGCCTGCGGTCTTTGAATGAGACCATGCGGCTGACCAACTTGTCACGCTGCAGTCCATCAATCAAGCCGGTCATGGTGGCACGACTGACACCGGCTTTTTCAGCAAGTCTGGATGGACTGGAGCAACTGTCTTCTTCACGCATCAGCAGCACCAAGACCCACCAGCGTCCCTGCAATAAGGCATGGGCAGCCAGATAACGATCCAGACCATTAGATAAATCGGTCGCAACGCGCAGAAAAGTCAGAAACTGAATCACTCTGTCGATATCAGCATCAGGATAGCGATCAGCAAACTTTTTGAGTATATGTGCGTCCGGTAAGTCTTTGAGCTCCAGCATAATTCAGATTATAGTTAGCTTCCTAATTAATTTCAATTCCTGACCATTTTTCGATTCAGTTTCAGTTAATTTAGGCTTCAGCTTGGTTTAAGTCCAGCGCTTTAGCATGACAAGCGTTCATCAAAAAAGGAGACTGAACATGAAATTAATGAGTGCGATTACCCTGAGTAGTGTTTTGACTGTGCTGTTTCTGTCTTCACCGGTTAAAGCCGATGACGATGATCTGCGTGAAATGAAAACCCTGTCTGAAGGCCTGGGGCTGATATCTCTGGAAGAAGCCAAAGCTAAAGCGCTGGAAGCGAAACCCGGTGTGATTGAAGATGCTGATCTGGATGATCGTGACATGTCCAAAGGCTGGGATTACGAGTTTGAAATCGTCGATGTCGATGGCAATGAATGGGAAGTCTATATCGATGCCAAAACCGGCGAAGTCCGTAACATCGAAAAAGACTGGTTCTAAACCGAAGTCAAGCCTGCAGGTGCACTGTCACCTGCAGGCCTCCCCATTGTGCAGAACGCTGAAACGACAGAGTCCCACCGTAACTTTCCACAATATCCTGAACAATAGCGAGGCCCAGCCCACTGCCGGGCTTGGATTCATCTGCGCGAAAGCCGCGCTGGCTCAGGAAAGCAAGATCGGCTTCATCACAACCCGGTCCATCATCTTCAACCACCAGTTTCAACCCTTCAGCAGTCATGCTCAGTTCCAGCATCACCCGTTGCTGACACCATTTGCAGGCATTGTCGAGTAGATTTCCCAGCAATTCGAGCAGATCCTCTCGATCACCATTAAAGCGTACATCGTCAGCAAGGTAGCAGTCTATATCCAGCGTTTTGTCACGATAAATACGCTGCAATGTTTCAGTCAGCTGTGACACCAGTTCCGCCAGATCCACGCCTTTGCCCGGCAGCGTTACCCCGGCTACCCGGGCTCTTTTCAGTTCTCTGTCGATGATTTGCCGGATATCACTGGTTTGCTGATAGATATCAGCGCGCAGTGCCGTATGTTCTGAAGATGTCGACTCGGCAATCTGATTGATCAGGGTCAACTGTGTTTTGAGACGGTGAGCCAGGTTCCCGAGTGCCTGTCTGGATCGACGCGTTTTGCTGACCATGCTTTGCATCAAACGGTTAAGTTCAGTCAGTAGGGGCCGGATTTCATCGGGGGCGTTTTCATCAATGCGTTCAATCTCGCCCTGCCCCAGTTGTTCGAGCTGCCGACGCGCTTTATTTAGAGGTTTCAGCGCCTGTCTGACCAGGCCTGCCTGTAACAGCAGCAGAATCACAAAACCGCTTGCAGAGAGTAGCGTAAATACAAACTGAAAACGCTGTTTATCCTCCAGCATCCAGGCAATATCTTCAGCCACAGTGATGGTTAAAGTTCTGTCCTGTTTGAGGTAACTTGCTGAGACTGCCAGCAATGGCTGCTGCTGAGGACCGGTCTGATAGTGCACCCGGCGCTCGCCGACTTTTACTGGCCAGGTATCCAGATTGAAATCCCATAGAGAACGCGAATATAGCTGCTGACCGGCGGACTCCACAGTAAAGTACATACCTGAAAAACTGCGTCTGTAATTACTGCTGAGGCCTTCGCTGTCCAGTATCAACTCGCCGTCAGGAGCTACAGTCAGATTGGCCAGCAGACTCTCGGTTTCTTCCTGCAGACGGGTGATGACCTGTTTTTCAATCAGCCGATCTATGGTTAAGGTCAGCCACAGCCATTGACCGACCAGTAACAGAGCCAGCACCAGAGTCAGGCCGATGGCCAGCCGGCTGCGAATCGACGTCATCGACCTTCCCGGCCGAAGATATAACCTTGTCCGCGGCGGGTTTGAATCAGACCCTGTCCCAGTTTCTGCCGCAGCCGATTGATATAAACTTCAATCACATTGCTGTCTTTATCACTGTCGAGCTGATAGACATGCTCGGTGAGGGTTGTCTTGGACAGCAGCTTACCCGGATTGAGCATAAAATAGCGCAGCAGCTTGAACTCGGTGCCGGTGAGACTGAATTTCTCACCACTGACCAGGCTCACACTCTGGTCCGCCTCATCCAGCGATAATCCGGCATAAGACAACGAACCGGGTTTGAGACCGGCATAACGGCGTAATACCGCGTTGATACGCACCAGGAGCTCTTCTATTTGAAAGGGTTTGGCAAGATAATCGTCAGCGCCGGCATTAAAGCCCTGCACTTTATCTTCCCAGGCATCACGGGCGGTGAGAATAATGACCGGCGTCAGGTTGTCACGCTCACGCCAGTTTCTGAGGACATCAAGCCCTGGCTGTCCCGGCAGGCCCAGATCCAGCACAATCAGATCGTAAGGTTCGATGTCTCCCATCGCCTCACCATCAACTCCATCTGTCGACAGATCAGTGGCGTAACCCGCCCGGTTCAGTGCGTCCTGTAGTTTCGGCCCGAGGGCAGGGTCATCCTCGACCAGCAGCAGACGCATGAACTAATCCTCACTTTCCAGTTCAATCAGTTCCGCTGTGCTGGCGTCCAGTTCCAGTTCCCAGACCTGGCCGCGGTCATCCAGAATTTCCAGTTCGTAAATATAGCGACCAGCCTCTTGATCGAGATCGGTCTCAAGAATCTGGCCTGACTTCACAGCCATAGCCGCTTTGATCACCTGCTCCAGGGGCAGAATGTCGCCGCGCTGCTTGAGCATGCGTGCACGGTCTGAGTCTTCATCTGCTTGCAGACTCTGGCCGGGCACAAGCAGCATCATGAGCAGGCCGGTCAGAGAGAGGAAAGTGCTAGAGGTTTTCATATTAATTCTGCCAGGATTCGTCAATCGGTGACAGTGTAGAACAGATGGCTTAATCCAAAATGAAAAATTATTCTTACATTAGCGCAGAGTAAAGATTCGAACCACTTCGCCGTTTTTAAAAATGACGTGCGTGGCTTTGTTGTCAGCAGTGTTGTACATCCATTTTTCGAAGTGATCGTTACCTTTTTCATCACCCAGCGCCGGTCTTTCGTGTTTGCTGATATAGGATGGTTGCCAATTCTGTCCACAGGTTGACTTGATCTGCTGGGGGCTCATTCCAAGCTTGATTGCCTGGCTGCCACAGGGCAGGCTGGATAAGTCCGCACTACCTGCCAGCACTGCTGAACTGAACAGGCCGGCCACAGTCATGAATACTTTTGATGTCAGTCGCATGAGTCTCTCTCCTCGTGGTGATGGAAGCGACAATAGCATGATTTAAAAATAGTTTCTAAACCTGCTGCGTCATCACTGATATTGACGTCTATGCCTCATCCGGTTTGCGCTCAAAACCGGTTTTCTGAAGCCAGGGACAGGTTCACTCGGTCGCCTGCGTGTCACTGACAATATGCAAAAAGTGCATGTGTTTTTCATATTGAATCAGCACATCATCCAGCACCTGTTCCTGATTGTAGCCATACAGATCATAATGCTGGCTGCCCTCTGCCAGATACACTTCAGCGCGATAATAGCGTTTGCTTTCATCGGTCTTCGGATCGAACTCCGGAAAGGCGAAGCTGGGGACCAAGTGTCCGATGCTGTGAACTTCATAAACAAAATCCACTTCGCCACCGTAAACCACCTTAAGCTCCACACAGTTATCTTCAATGTTGACGATGGCTTCTTGGCCGGTATTGCTGATCTCCGTCGCAACCTGTTGCAATGCAGGTGCCACAGTTTGCTGCATAAACTGCTGCATTTCGCGCTTATTGGGAAAGCTGCTGAGATTTTTCAGGCGTTGCTTCCAGCTGACACGTCGACCACTGCTGACCGGGGTCTGCGGTACACCCACCACCAAGCGTTTGATCCCTTCCATCTTCAGGCCTTTGAATAATCCCAGACAGATGATCAGCATGACCATGGTAAAGGGCAAGGCACCTGCAATAACCGCTGTTTGCAGACCGGTCAGTCCGCCACCAAGCAACAGAGTACCCGCCACCATGCCTTCCAGCAAAGCCCAGAAAATCCGTTGCCAGACCGGGGGCATCGGATGGCCGCCGGAGGTAATGGTATCGATGACCAAAGAGCCGGAATCAGAGGAAGTCACAAAGAAGGTGATGACCAGTATCGTGCCCAGTCCTGATGCAAGCATGCTGAGAGGCAGTTGTTCAAACATGGTGAAAATCGCCAGCGGCACACTTTCGTCAATCGCTCCGCTGATGACTCCGGGTAATGCCCCCAGTTCCATGCTGATTGCCGTCCCGCCGAAGACTGTCATCCACAAAAAACTGAAACCGACCGGCACAAACAACACACCGAGCACAAACTCACGGATGGTCCGGCCGCGTGACACCCGCGCGATAAACATGCCGACAAAAGGTGACCAGGAGATCCACCATCCCCAATAGAACAGGGTCCAGTTACCAATCCAGCTGTTAGGCTCGTAGGCGTAGAGGTTGAAGGTCAGATCCACAATCTTGCTGAGATAGGCGCCAATGTTCTGCACATAGGCCTGCAGTAGAAACAGCGTAGGGCCTACCAGCATGACAAACACCAGCAATATCACTGCCAGCACCAGATTCAGTTCTGACAGACGTTTAATGCCGGCATCCAGACCGGCTACCACCGAGGCAGTCGCCAGCAGCGTAATAAAAGCTATCAGGCCGATTTGTAGATACACCGAATCCGGCGCGCCAAACAGAAAACTCAGGCCGGCATTGATCTGCAATACGCCAAAGCCCAGTGAAGTGGCGATACCGAACATGGTGCCCAGCACCGCAAAAATATCCACCGCATGACCAATAGGACCGTGAATCCGCTCTCCGATGAGGGGGTATAAAGCTGAGCGTATGGTCAAGGGCAGGTTATGTCTGAAGCCGAAATAAGCCAGAGACAGACCGACAACGGCGTAGATCGCCCATGCATGCAGTCCCCAATGGAGAAAAGTCGTGGACATCGCTTCCCGGGCAGCCTCAATCGTGCCCCCCTCGCCGACAGGCGGTGACATAAAATGCATCATCGGCTCGGCCACCCCAAAGAACAGCAAGCCGATACCCATACCGGCACTGAACAGCATCGCAAACCAGGAGGTATAGCCATAATCAGGTTCGGAGTGATCAGGCCCGAGCTTGATCCGGCCAAAGGATGAGAAAGCCAGTCCCAGACTGAATATCAGGAAGATGGCCACGGACAGCATATAAAACCAGCCGAAGGTATCAATCACCCAGTTCTGCACAGAGGCAAACACTTCATTGGCGATTTCCGGCATACCGGCACCGAAAACCACGAACACCACGATCAGGGCGGCAGAGCCGAAAAAGACGGGCGGATTCACAGCCATTTTGCCTGTTTTTTCAGATTGTGTTTGCTGTTGACTCATAATTGCTCTCTTTGCCTTTTATCAATTATTTTTATTAGAAGTAATAACCGAAATTGATGTTAAAACGGGTTTGCCAATCGTCATCCTGATTCGCGCCCATGCGATCTCCAAAAGTGGTGTCACCACCAATAAACTCGTTACCATTCGACGCGCTGAGATCGGTGTAGATATACCAGTTGTCCTTGGCCCAGGCCGCGCCGATAGTGGCAAGCTCACTGTCATTAAAGCTGTCCTCCACCTTAACAACACTGCTGTATTCGATATAGGGGATGATGTAATCAAGCCAGGCAATCTGATTGGTTTCCAGGTAATAACTGAGCGACACTGCCGGCACCCAGGCTTCAGCTGCGGCGGTGCTGGGGAAATCATAAGCGCCCATCTGCACCAGTTTGTCGGTGCCAAGTGGCTGTCGCGAATCCACATCGAAACGGTAATAAGTGATCTGGCTTGCCAGCGTCAATTGCCCCCACTTATTGACCATATGCAAAGACGCGGCATAACGGTCACCATCATTCTGAACGCCACGACTCTTGAGTTCACCATATTGCAATGAAGCACCTAAATCGGTCACAACATTGTTCAATGAGAAACGATAAATTCCCCTCAGATTGAACTGATGACGTTCTTCATAACCGTTACCGCTTTCATTCACCACATCATAGGAAAAGCGTGCGCTATCCTCGGAGGAGCCGGTGTAGTCTCCTTCATCAGCAATGTAGTAAGCAAAATCCCATTTCCAGTTGCCGGTCTCATGGTGATATTTGGCGCCGAGATCCATGTCATCCGATAAGCCCAGATAGTAGTGCTGATCAAAGAACCAGCTTTGCGAAACGCCGTAGGCTTTAGGACCGAACGGTACCCGGTTCACGCCGAGCTGCAGTTGTTGTTTGTCATTGAACTGATAACCCAGCCAGCCGGTGTGCAAAAAGTGATAGCCGTTGTACCAGCGGTATTCCAATTTGCCGATATAAGGGCCATCGGCATAATCGAGATTGAGTCGGAAAGTATCCAGATTAAAATTGCCGCCATCTTCAAACGCGCGTGACGCCCCATCCATTTCGGGATAGTCACCGATGGCATAATTGGCGCGCATGGCCCCTCCGACACGCAGCGGGCCAAATCGAATTTCTGCCGGTTCTTGTTCAACAGCCTGTTCCGCTTCGGCCAGTCTTGCTTTTCTGTCCTCTCGGGAGTCGGCGATGGCTTTTTCTGCCTCTGCCAGTTTGTTCTCTGTGACCGACTGCTGTTGTCTGGTTTGTTCCAGTGCCTGCCTGGTTTGTCTGAGTTCCGCCTCCAGTTGTTCAATTCTGGATTGTAAGCGTGATATCTCACTCCCGGTCGCAGGCTGAGCCTCAACGGTCAGTGTGATCAGAGATATCAGCGTAAGCAACATGCCGAAGAGAGCATGTTTGGCGTGTCTGGACATTGGGCTCCATCCTCATCTTGATGTGGCTTGCTGTCGTTCAGCGTGAGGCAGTACTCCCAATAATCATATCGTGGGAGCCTTAATCAACCTTAACAGAGTGTGTGCCCGGCTCCAACTTATTCAAGTTCGACCAGAGCGGTGACCGGCAGGTGATCAGAGGCTTTTCTGGCCAGTTCTGAACGGTGAGCTGAGACGGCAACCAGGTGTTGACGGGGTTGCACCCAGATGCGGTCGAGCGTCAGGACAGGCCAGGCCGACGGGAAACTGCGACAGGCTGGCGTGGTATCAAAATAACGGTGCAGCCAGCGCAAGGGACGGCCCCACAGAAACCATTCGTTAAGGTCCCCCATCAATACCGTGATATCGGCCTGCTGTTGCTCAAACTCGGCCAGGATACTTTTAACCTGATGACGGCGTTCAACCGGTTTCAAACCAAGATGGGTGGCATACACCAGAATATGATGGCCCTGAAAATTATACTGAACCTGCAGCGCACCGCGCGGTTCGTGCGGCGCCAGGCTCAAATCTATCAGTCGATGTGACTCTATCGGCAGGCGTGACAGTATCGCATTACCGTAATCGCGACTTTCACGCAGCATGGTGGGCCCCGCGAGACCGGTCATATCAGTCTGCTGAGCCAGAAAATCGAGCAGATCCAGATCATTAACCAAGTGATGCTCCACTTCCTGCAGAGCAATGATATCGGCATCGACTTCACGGATAACCTCGGCGATCCGGAAAGGATCGAAATGTCCGTCGGTGCCGATAGCAGCATGTATGTTGTAGCTCGCCAGTTTGAGCCGAATCACGGTGTATCGCTTTCCTCCTCAGCTTGCTTGCGGTTCAGCAGCATTTTCAGTCCCAGCATCACGCTGAGAACAATCAACACTACTGTGATAAACAGGCCAATCTGAGCCGGGTCAGGTTCCTTAACAGTTCTAACCAGCGAATCAGCAAACACTGTAATGCCCAGTATGCCGGGCAGCATTCCCACTACGGTGCCCAGGATGAAATCTCTTACTTTGATATGCGAAGCCCCTGCTACCAGGTTAATCACAGCAAACGGCGCCACCGGAATTATCCGCACTGTGATGACGGCGAGGGTGCCATGATGCGCCAGCCGGCGACTCAGCTTGTTAAGACTCGAGCCTGCCAGCTTCTGTACACTGCTCCGGCCCAGATAATGGCCGATGCCGTAACCCAGCAGGGCACTCAGTAGCGAGCCGATAAGGGAATAGACAGAGCCCCAGACCGGACCAAAGGTCAGTGCGGCAGTGACAATCAATAAAGTCACCGGAAACGCCAGTAAGCCGGCAATACTGAACACCGTCACCACTATCAACGGTGTCAGTGGATAGGATTCAATCGCCTGCACGCTGACTTTCAGCGTTTCCGGGTTCAGATAATCACTGAGTGGCGTCCAGCGCCAGACAACGGTCAAGACCACAACGGCCAGCAAAACACCCAGAATTTTCCACCAGTGACTGCGGGCTGATTTGGGCTGATCCAGCGGAATAAACATCTGTGCCATCTGTTCGGGATCGAGGGGTCTTTCCGGATCCACCACCGCTGATGAAGGCAGAATCTGATTCGCGATATCTGCCACCTTGCAATCAAGAAACTGCAGGGTTCTGGGCTTGTCCTGACGATCATCAATCAGACGGATTAATGAACCGGATTGCGACAGGGACTGACGCAGTGTCTCTCTGTCCATATCCAGGTGTTCGCTCAACAGCCGCTCGCGGAAGGCACTGATCTGTTCGCGTTCTTTATCAGTGGCAGCTTCGATCACCATATCGCATTCACTATCCAGTCCCATTGAGCGATTGCTCAGGTTCGCTGAACCAATGCGCAGTAAGCTGTCATCAATAATGGTGATTTTGCCATGCAGACTGATGTAGCTCTGACCCAGCGCTGCATGATGGGGATAGCAGATCCGCAGTCTTTTGTGTTTGTCGGCCTCCCTCAGGCGACAGGCTACGCGGTAGCGCAACACATCCATGGTCACCTGCTCGAGCCAGCCGCCGGTCATCAGCGGCAATACCAGCACGATATCGGGGCCTTCCTGCTGTTGCAGGCTTTCAGCCAACAAGTCGGCAACTTTCCACGAGGTGAAGTACTGATTTTCTATGTAAATCAACTTTTTGGCAGCTGGAATACTATCGATAAACAGCTGTTCGACTTCGCGGATTTCATGATTAGTCTGATATTGTGGCAAGGTCCGGGATATACCGACATCAATATCTTCGAACCAGCTGTCAACACCATCAGGCCAGGCTGAATCGGTTCTGGCCGGTGCCGCTGTCAGTTCCTGTCCGGTCGCCCGCCACCAGCGCTCACGGGCCAGCTCTGCCAGCGCTTTGGCTGCTTCACCTGAGACCAGCATCTGCACATCATGAAATGGCGGGTAAGCCTGCTTGTCCGGGTTCCTACGACGCGGGTCATCAGGTGCGTGGTCGGAGCTGTCCCAGCGATTTTTACCCAGATCAAAGCCACCGGAGAAAGCAATATCATCATCTATCACAATCACTTTCTGATGTTGCGATGCGCCAACCGGACATTCACCATCGAGTTTGAAATGCAGGCGTGCTTCAGACTTCCAGACCGGTTTATACATCGGCAGCCATTCACGCTCCAGTGTATAAACCATGGCCCAGTCCCAGTTGAGAATATAAATATTGAGCTCAGGCCGCCGTTTAAGAAGTGCACTGACAAAAGCGCCGAGTTCGGTCGGCCAGCCGTTGGCGTCATCATCGCCCCGGACCAGGCGCATACGGCTATCAATATCCCAGGCCAGAATGTAGACACTGTGACGGGCATTTTGCAGGGCACGGTGAATGGCACCGAAATAATTTTCGCCGTCGACTAACAGCGCTACCTTGTCGGCATGCGCGGTTTTCCAGCAGTTGTGTCCGGGCTTTAATAACGTCTTCTCAGTCACATCAACATCCTGTTTCAATTAAAAACGGCCTGAGCCGGGGAGCCTTGAAACAGCTCGCGGGCTGATCAGTTGTCTAGATAGCTTATCTCAAGCTGCTCCCTGGTCTCCAGTTGCTGTTGCGGCAACCAGACTGTGACTCTGGTACCGTCATCAGGTTCACTGTCGATACTTATCCAACCATGATGATGCTGGATAATCTCCCTGACAATGGCCATCCCGAGCCCCGTGCCCGGGATCTGACCGCTGTTGTCTGCACGAAAAAAGCGGTCGAAAACATGTTCCAGTTCGTCAGCATCCATGCCCATGCCCTGATCTTCAATACACAGCATAAAACCGGCCCTGCCCTCGCTTGCTTCAGCCTCAACAGAGAGCGTAATAAGGGTGGCCTGCGGCGAGTATTTAATCGCATTACTGAGTAAATTCTCGATAACCTGCTCAATCTTGTCACCATCGCAGCTCAGCTTGAAATCACCGCTAGTCGGCGAGTAGTTCAACTGACGATGACGCAGTTCCAGTTCCATTTCTTTTAGAACGCTGTCTATCAACTGCAGTAAATCATGCTGTTCAAACCTGAATGTCTCGCCGGCACGGGATTCAATCCTCGCCAGATCCAGCAAATCATCAATAATGCTGGATAAACGCCGGGTCTGGTTATAAATGATGCCCAGCATCTCCGCCTGTCGCTCAGCATCAAAACGAGCTTTGATTAACAGCTCGGTATAGCCAAAAATGTTAGCCAACGGGGTTCTCAGTTCATGCGCCGCCGTGCTCAGAAATTCCGTTTTCATCCGATCCACTTCATAGGCGTCGGTCACATCTCGAAAATGCATAATCGAACCGACAGTATTACTGCTGTTATCAAAACATACCGTGCGCTCAAACACGCTTTGCGGATGATCCGCGAGCACAAATGCATCAAAATGAAGCTGTCCCTGTTGAGTCTGTGTGAGATCGAACACCGGCTTCAGCTTGTCCGGCTGGCTCGTGTGTGCCAGCAGTTGCCTTTCAAACTCTTCACAGGAAAATCCTGCTTCGACATCAACCAGGCCGGCAAACAAGGTCTGAAACCCGGGATTACTCTCCATCAGTTCACCTTTTTTGTTAAAGAAGGCGATAGGATCAGGGATAAGTCTGAGCATTTCCGCACGGGTGGCAGAAACACTGCGTAAGGTACGGTTAATACGGCTGATTTCAGTGATATCCCGGAATACCCAGACCAGCAGATAGCCCTGGGCCGTATCAATGTGTGAGCAGGTGAGAGAAAACTCCTGCTCCCCCACCTTAACCATCACATCGAAATTGACTTCATTGAGGCTGATCCGGGACACCAGAAACTGACGCATATTGGCATTATCAACCACATCTTCGAGCATCGTAATCAGGGAGTCGTTGTCTTCGATGGAACGGTTCATGAGCTGGTTAAACACCGGGTTGCTGTAACGGATCGTGGCAAAGGTATCTGTCACTACGATGCCCACCGGCAGTGAACTGATAAGGTCATTGAGAAATTTGTCATGGTTCGCCAGTTCGAATGTCTGTGCTGCCACTTCCGCGCGTAATTTCTGAGGCTGCATTGCGAGGCGGTAGCTGATCAGCGCTAAAATTCCGGCAATAAACAATGTCCAGCCCAGCCAGACTGGATTGAGGGTATCAACTGGCGCAGTACTGATCTCAAGTTGCCAGTCTCCATCCGGCAAATCCATGTAATGCTGTAGTATCAATGGCTTATCCGTTGCTGACGCCACTTTGAAAAAGGTTTGCTGACTGTGATCTGACAAGGTTCTGTTGAGCTCAATACTGTACTGAACAAGCTGGGACAGATTGCTGTGACGCATCACAGCCTCCATCGGCGCCATCGCTGAAATCAGACCCCAGAATGTCTGTTCATCAGGATGAAACACCGGATAGTGTATAACCAGCATCTGCTCGTTCGGTATCAGAGACCAGGACTTGGATAACACCGGACCGGAGTTCAGTGCCCGGAGTATGCTGTCCCGCTGAATACTCTGCATCAGATCTATGCCCAGCATTGTCTGGCCTGATTTGGGGTAAACCTGACTGATTTGACCGGCCGGCGCCAGCGAAATGATGACACCGGTACGTTGAAAGGAATGCTGCACCTCCATCGCCAGTGAAGCGAAAGCCGATCTGAATTTTTCCGGCCCCAGCAACTGAAACTGCGCATGCAGAATCTGCGGGATCGAATTCATCACATGAATTTCTCGCTCGAATGCAGTCGCGAAAAGATGGGCAGCCTGATGCAACTGCTGCTGCTTGATATAACGCGCCTCATCGGCTTTGTGCTTGGCGAGATAGAACCCGATAAGCAATACAATGAAGAAGGTGGCGACCGCGGTCAGCCTGGGATAGAGTCTGGTTAAATTTGCAGCCACTGTTTGCTGCTCTCTCGTATCTGAGGGTTTATCTGTATCACCGGTCATCGCTGATTAGTCTGTGGCCGGAAAGCTGGCAAAAGCCTGACTAGCCGTCGAAGTCGAGCCTGATGTCCAGCTTTTCCATTAACTCCGAAGGGCTGAATGGTTTTACCACATAGTCATCGGCGCCGGCTTCGATTCCCAGTTGCACATCTTTTTGCTGCCCCTTGGCTGACAGCATAATGATTTTGATATGTTTCAGTGAATCATCCTGACGAATCATCCGGCATAGTCCCAGCCCATCGACTTCACCCGGCATCATCACATCCAGCAGGACGATGTCAGGCTGATGCGCTCTCAACATGGCCAGTCCTGCCACTGCACTATCCGCCTCCAGCAACTCACACTGGCTGAACTCCAGTGTCAGACTGATCAGCATGCGCAGTTCCCTGTTGTCATCCACGACCAGGATTTTATGTTTGTCTGTCAAAATTCCCTCGACTCAGCTAAAGCGCCATTTCCATCAGCATCTGAACATACACTAACTGTCAGCAAAACCAAAGCGGCTGCCGGACTGCGGCTCACGTACTTGCGTGCTGCAAGGGTTTAACTCAATGCTGTAAAAGCTTGCTCCAGATCAGCAATGATGTCGTCTATATGCTCGATACCAATGCATAAACGCAGCATTTCCGGTGTCACACCGGCGGATACCAGTTCGTGTGGCTCTAATTGGCGGTGTGTGGTCGAGGCCGGATGACAGGCCAGTGTTTTGGTATCACCGATATTGACCAGTCGTTTGATCATTTTCAATGCGTCATAAAACGTCACACCGGCCTCAAAGCCGCCTTTGATACCGAAAGTCAGAATCGAAGATGGCTTGCCGTTAAAGTATTTCTGCGCCAGATGGTGATACTTATCTCCCTCCAGACCGGCATAATTGACCCACTCGACTTTGGGGTGCTGAGACAGATAGCGGGCAACGGCTATCGCATTGTCACAGTGCCGCTCCATTCTCAATGGCAGGGTTTCTATGCCCTGAAGCAACAGGAAAGCATTCATCGGTGACAGAGCCGAGCCGGTATTTCTTAAAGGCACTGTCCGGGCTCTGGCTATAAAAGCGGCTTCACCAAACTGCTCGGTATATACCACCCCATGGTAGGCAGGCTCTGGCTGGTTCAACACCGCAAAGCGCGCTTTGTGCTCGGTCCAGGGGAACCGGCCGGAATCGACAATAATCCCGCCCAGTGTTGTGCCATGGCCTCCCATGTATTTGGTCAGAGAATGCACCACGATATCGGCGCCATGTGCTATCGGATTGAACAGGGCCGGTGTCGCTACTGTGTTATCGACAATCACCGGCACGCCGGCCTGGTGCGCCATCTCTGCGATGGCAGCCATATCGACGATATTGCCGGCCGGGTTACCAATTGACTCACAGAACACAGCCTTGGTTTTGTCGTCGATGAGTTTCGCCATATCTTCCGCTTTATCCGACTCGGCAAAGCGGACTTCGATGCCCTGTTTCGGCAGCATATGAGCAAATAAGGTATAGGTACCGCCATACAACTGCGGGGTGGTGATAATGTTATCGCCGGCTTCGGCAATGGTCAGCACGGCATAATTAATCGCAGCACTGCCGGCTGAGGTCGCCAGGGCGGCAATCCCGCCCTCAAGCGCGGCAACCCGCTTTTCCAGCACATCCCAGGTCGGGTTCATGATTCGGCTGTAAATATTGCCGGGCACATCCAGGTTGAACAGATCAGCACCATGCTGGGCATTATCGAATTCATAAGCGACAGTCTGATAAATGGGTACCGCGCAGGATTTGGTGACCGGATCGGTTTCATAACCTTCGTGAACGCAAAGAGTCTCTTTATGCATGCTGAACCGCCTTTTTTCTTGTGGTTAATCTAACGAATTAAAACACGAAGATTTCGACTCAGGCAATGCTGGCAGCCGGAAATAGCTAAACGAGAATTCGCCATTGCAGGCCTTGACTTAATAGCCCTTCGGTGCGGGCTGGTGAATCAAGATTGGCGTGTGATGTCTGCTTGAATACTGGAGCGGGAAACGAGATTCGAACTCGCGACCCCAACCTTGGCAAGGTTGTGCTCTACCAACTGAGCTATTCCCGCTAAGCAGTAATAAATGGAGGCTGGGGTCGGAATCGAACCGGCGTACACGGAGTTGCAGTCCGCTGCATAACCACTCTGCCACCCAGCCCGGGGGCAATACTAAAAAGCCGCAGTAGTGACTTGGACTGACCGCGGCTTTTTGAATTCTGGAGCGGGAAACGAGATTCGAACTCGCGACCCCAACCTTGGCAAGGTTGTGCTCTACCAACTGAGCTATTCCCGCTGAGGAAGTGGAGCATTATAGGAGCTTAAATTTTTATGTCAAGCCTTATTCAGCAACAAAGGCAGCGCCGCCCGTAAATAATTCCACATCGACTGTAAAGTCAGCCAGGCCGCCAGATAAAGCATTACCACACCGACTTCAAAAATTGGCAATCCGAATAAGGGTTTATAGAAAATCAGGCAGCCTATCGCCACCATCTGGAAGGTGGTTTTCCATTTTCCCATCTTCGAGACTTTAACCACATTACGCTGTCCCAGCTCAGCCATCCATTCACGCAATGCGGAAACGGTGAGCTCCCTGGCGATGATCAGAATCACCGGAATCAGCACATACCAGACCGGCGATTTGAACAGAATCATGACCAGAGCGACGACCACGATAAGCTTATCCGCGACCGGGTCAATAAAGGCACCGAACGGCGAAGCCTGGTCCCACTTTCGCGCAAGATAACCATCCAGCCAGTCTGTCACCGCTGCAACAACAAACACCACGGTTGCCCAGATAGTGGCTGACTCCAGTGGCAGGAAATACAGCAACACCAGTACCGGAATCAGGATGATGCGAAGCAAACTCAGAATATTGGGCAAATTCAGCATGGTTTTCACTAATTATTCAAAATCGTGCTTATCTTAGCACTAAGCTTTTGTAGAAACAGTGCAGGCCGCCAATTTATCTAATCAGGCTTACCATCACGGTCACTAATCCGCCCCATGGAAGACATCATAAATTTTCTGTGCCAGCGACTGGCTGATGCCATCCACTCTTCTGAGATCCTCTACGCCGGCCCGCTGCACTTCCTGCAGCCCGCCGAATTGCTGCAGCAGTTTTTGCCGCCGCTTGGGCCCCAGTCCTTCAATTTGTTCTAAGGTAGAAGTCTTACGGGCTTTGGCCCGGCGCTGACGATGGCCGGTAATCGCAAAACGGTGCGCCTCGTCACGCACCTGTTGCAGCAGATGCAGCGCGGGTGAATCAGCAGACAGGGTTACCTCCCCTTCGCGGCCTACCAGGAACAGCGTTTCTTCACCGGGTCGGCGCTCAGGGCCCTTGGCAATGCCCAGTATTGGCAAATCCGATAAATTCAGTTCTGCCAGCACTTCTTTGGCTTCTTTAATCTGGCCTTTACCCCCATCTATTAATAAGAGATCGGGCCGTTTGCCCTCGCCTTTCTGCAGCCGGGTGAAACGCCGCGTTAATGCCTGATTCATCGCCGCATAATCATCGCCGGCAGTAATGCCTTCGATATTGAATTTGCGGTAGTCGGCTTTAATCGCGCCTTCCAGTCCGAAGACCACGCAGGACGCCACGGTTTTCTCACCGCGGGTATGACTGATATCAAAGCATTCGATCCGTTTAGGCAGTTCTTCCAGATCCAGTGCGTCCTGCAATGCTTCAAAGCGTTGCAGCAGGTTGGAGCGACTGCTGAGCCGGTGAGTCAGACTGATGTCGGCATTGGTCATCGCCATCCGCATCCAGCGCACGCCCTGACCGCGCTTGGGCAAGCGCAGGCTGACCTTGTGACCGGAATCAGTCTGCAGCACTTCTTCCAGCAGCGTCATATCGGCAGGCTCATGACTGAGCAGCACTTCGGTCGGTACATTTTTACCCAGGTAATACTGAGGAATAAACGCTTCCAGCAGTTCTTCCGGCGAACTGTCGCCTGAGCCCTTGGGGAAAAAACTTTTACTGCCAAGATTTCGGCCGCCACGGATAAAGCAGACTTCGACCACAGCCATGCCATCACGAACAATCGCGGCAAGTACATCAAACTCGCCCTGCGCCGAACTGACATACTGACGTTCCTGAATCCGGCGCAAGGCCACAATTTTGTCGCGGATCGCCGCCGCCTGCTCGAAGTCCAGCCGCTGCGAGGCCGCTTCCATATCGCGGCTCAGATCGTCCATTACCTGCTGGTTTTTGCCCTCGAGGAACATGATGGTGTGATCCACATCTTTTTTATAATCCTGTTCAGAGATATAACCGACACAGGGCGCGGTGCAGCGTTTGATCTGATACTGCAGACAGGGTCGGGAGCGATTTTGATAATAGCTGTCTTCGCACTGACGCACCGGAAACAGTTTCTGCAACAGATTCAGACTTTCACGTACTGCCCCGGCACTGGGGTAAGGACCGAAATACCTGCCCGCTTTACGTTTGGCACCACGATGCACACTGAGCCTCGGGAAGCTGTCGCCGGAAATAAACAGATAGGGATAGCTCTTATCGTCACGCAGCAGAATGTTGTAACGCGGCATCAGCTCCTTGATGAGATTATTCTCAAGGATCAGCGCCTCATTTTCAGTGTGGGTGACGGTGGTTTCAATTGCCGCAATCTGGGCCACCATGACCTGTGTTTTGGCAGTGAGCCCGGTTTTCCTGAAATAACTGGAGACCCGCTTTTTCAGGTTTTTGGCTTTACCGACATAAATGACCGTGCCGGTGTCATCGAGCATGCGATAAACACCGGGACGGCTGGTCAGGTTTTTCAGAAAAGCGGCTGAATCAAACCCCGCCTCTGCAGGTGATGCATTGGCTTCAGCCATAACTTGTCGTTAGTGTTTAGCTTCGTTTTTTTTGGGTGAATACTGGCGCTGATAACATTTGTGCGCCTGAAAAAAACTGTTCGCTGATAAGCCCAGCAGGATCACAGCACCAATCATGGCCGGCACATCTTCATAAAAAAAGTAGAACATGGCCAGAGCAGCAATGAGTTCACAACTGCCAATAACTTTCAGCAATACAACGTTTTCGATTCTTTTCATTATAGTCTCTCTCTCGCTTCCCTGCCGGATTATCCTCGGGGTTTATCAGCTGATTTGTTTATTGTTGGTTTCAGCGATAGCCGGCAAGGTTCACACAATGACAATCAACCCCACAAATTGTGGGGTCTAATGTGCCCTGATTTCAATCTGCTGACAAGCGTAAAAGCGCGGTTCAAATCACATTTAGCAGGGCAGTCTGTTAATCAGCGCTAAACAGATAACAGCGTTTATGTGAAAATATGCGCTTTATCCGACAACTGAATATCGTGGCCAAATCCCAAAACACACTGCTCGCCCCCAAGCTCCCTGCCAACAATAAAAACGCGCTGTATGCCGGTCAGCTTTACGGCAGTGCGCAGGGTCTGCTGCTGGCTAAAGCCGCACAGCAGCATGAAGGGCCACTGCTTGTTGTAACAGATGATATGGCCACAGCGCACCGCCTGGAAACCGAAGCCAAATTTTATCTGGGTGACAATAAACGCAGCATCCTGCATTTCCCGGACTGGGAAACCCTGCCCTACGATACCTTCTCACCGCATCAGGATATTGTCTCCGAGCGTCTGCAAACCCTGCATCAATTACCGGGCTTTGAACAGGGTATTTTATTTGTGCCGATTGCCACCCTGATGCAGCGCATCGCCCCGCGCAGTTTTCTTGAGGGCAACACGCTGATGCTGGAAACTGGCGATCAGTTCGATATCGAACAGTGGCGGATGCGGTTGGAAAAAGCCGGTTACCGTAATGTGTCGCAGGTCATGGAACATGGTGAGTTTGCGGTGCGTGGCGCCATTATCGATCTGTATCCGATGGGCAGCAAACTGCCCTACCGTATCGACCTGTTCGATGATGAAATCGATACCCTGCGGACTTTCGATCCGGAAACCCAGCGCTCGATCAAAACCATCGACAAAATCCGCCTGTTGCCTGCCCGTGAATTCCCGATGACCGAAGACGGGATTCAGCTGTTCCGTCAGCAGTTCCGCCGCCATTTCGAGGGCGATCCACAACGCAGCTTTATTTACCGCGAAGTCAGTGAAGGCAACCTGCCTGGCGGTATTGAATACTATTTGCCGCTGTTTTTTGAAGAAACCAGCACCCTGCTGGATTACCTGCCCGACAATACTCTGATTGTTAACGTCGCCGATCCGCATCATGGCGCCGATAGTTTCTGGCAGGAAATCAGTGAGCGTTACCGTCAGCATCGGGTCGATATCGAGCGGCCGCTACTGGAACCGCAGGTCGTGTTTGTCCCGGTGGAAGACCTGTTTGGCCGCTTCAAACAGTATCAGCGCCTGCACCTGCAGAGTTTTGAGCAGGAAGACAAAGCCGGTCACAGCAACTATGCCAGCGTGACACCACCACAGCTCACCATGAATGTGCGCCGGGAAAAACCCTGCGAGGCGTTGGAACAGTTTATTGACAGTTTCGACGGCCGCATTCTGTTTGCCGCCGAAAGTGCCGGTCGCCGTGAAACCCTGCTCGATATGCTGCGTCAGCATGATATTCAGCTGAAAACGGTTAAAAACTGGGACGCATTTATTGAAGGCGACGACAAACTCGCAGTAACCGTCGCGCCCCTGGAACAGGGACTGATCCTGCCTGAAACCGGTATTGCCGTGATTGCCGAAGCCCAGTTGTTCGGGCAGCAGGTCATGCAGCGCCGTCGTCGCAGCCGCAAGAAACGCGATACCGATGCGATTATCCGTAACCTCGCTGAGCTCTCCGTCGGTGATGCCGTGGTGCATGAAGATCATGGTGTCGGCCGCTATCTCGGCCTGCAGACGCTGGACGTCGGTGATGTTACTGCCGAATACATGACCCTGGAATATGCCAAGGGCGACAAGCTGTATGTACCGGTCGCGTCGCTGGATTTAATCAGCCGTTATTCGGGGGCGGCTCCGGAACTGGCTCCATTGCACAAACTCGGCACCGGTCAGTGGGAAAAAGCCCGTAAACGCGCTGCTGAAAAAGCCCGCGATGTCGCTGCAGAACTATTGGATATCTATGCCCGCCGCGCTGCCAACAAGAAAAACCCGATGGCGATGCCGGGTGAAGACTATGCGGCCTTTGCTGCTGCCTTCCCGTTTGAAACCACGCCGGACCAGCAGGACGCGATTGATGCCGTGATTAAGGATATGCTGTCCGAGCATCCGATGGATCGGCTGGTTTGTGGTGATGTCGGTTTCGGTAAAACCGAAGTGGCGATGCGCGCCGCTTTCCTCGCGGTGCATTCCGGTAAGCAGGTGATGGTACTGGTACCGACCACCCTGCTCGCCCAGCAGCATTACGAAAACTTCAAAGACCGTTTTGCCGACTGGCCGGTGCGGGTCGAGGTTCTGTCACGCTTCCGTTCCAAGAAAGAACTGGATCGGGTGAAATCGGCCATCAGCGAGGGCCAGGCCGATATCGTGATTGGCACCCATAAACTGCTGCAGCAGGATATTGAACCGAAACGGCTGGGCCTGTTTATTCTCGATGAGGAACACCGATTCGGCGTGACCCAGAAAGAACAGCTCAAAAAATACCGCGCCCAGATCGATGTACTGACGCTGACCGCGACACCGATTCCACGCACCCTGAATATGTCGATTTCCGGGATTCGTGATTTGTCGATTATCGCCACGGCACCGGCGCGGCGACTGGCGATTAAAACCTTCGTGATGGGCTGGGACAGTGAACGTATCCGCGAAGGCATGCTGCGGGAAATCAAGCGTGGCGGCCAAGTTTATTTCCTGCATAACAAGGTCGAGGATATTGATCGTGTGGCCCGCGAAGTGGAAGCGATTCTGCCCGAAGCCAAAGTCGCTGTGGCCCATGGCCAGATGCGCGAGCGCGAGCTGGAGCAGGTCATGCTCGACTTCTACCACCAGCGTTTCAATGTGCTGGTCTGCACCACCATTATCGAAACCGGTATCGACGTGCCCACCGCCAATACCATCTTTATTGACCGTGCTGACAAACTGGGGCTGGCGCAGTTGTATCAGATCCGCGGCCGTGTCGGACGCTCGCATCACCGTGCTTATGCCTATCTGATTACGCCGCCGCAGAAAGTGATGACCAAGGACGCGGTCAAACGGCTGGAAGCCATCGAATCAATTGAAGATCTTGGCACCGGCTTTACCCTCGCCACCCACGATATGGAAATCCGCGGCGCCGGCGAATTGCTGGGGGATGAACAAAGCGGCCAGATGCAGGAAATCGGCTTCAATCTCTACAACGAACTGCTGGAACGGGCAGTCAGAGCACTGAAATCCGGCAAGGAACCGAGCCTGACCAGTCAGGGCCGGCATTTTGTTGAAATTGACCTGCATGTACCAGCTTTGATTCCATCAGACTATCTGCCGGATGTGCATACCCGCCTGGTACTCTACAAACGTATCGGCGCTGCGGCCGATCTGGAAGCCCTGCATGAATTGCAGGTGGAGATGATCGATCGTTTCGGACTGTTACCGGAGCAGGTCAAAACTCTGTTTGCGATTCATGAACTCAGGTTCAAAGCCAAGGCCATCGGCATTCGTAAAATCGATGTCTATGATGCCGGCGGCCGCATGATTTTCGAGGAAGAGCCCAATATCGATCCGATGACCATCATCAATCTGATTCAGAAACAACCCAAGAAATTCAAACTCGATGGTCAGGACAAGCTGCGTTTTGTCGAGGATATGCCGGAAGCCGAGGATCGCATCGTGGCGCTGGATAATCTGCTCGACCAACTGATGCCGAAAAATAATGAACGCAAAACAGGATCGTAATTTCGACGATCTGATAGATCGATTCGAAACCCGGATTTACGACACCGTCAAAGGTTCCTGGCGGCTGCAGTTATTACAGGAAGACTTGCAGTCATTTACTGACTCGCCTCCTCTCGATATCTGGGATGCGGGCTGTGGCCAGGGCCAGATGAGCCTCTGGCTGGCGAGCTTCGGTCACAGGTTAACACTGTGCGATTTGTCCTCAAGGATGCTGGAAAAAGCCCGCGACAATTTCAGCACTGCCGGATTCAGCGCGGCGTTTCATCATCAATCGGCTCAGTCGCTGGCAGTTCAGATCGGGCATTTCGATTTGGTACTCTGTCATGCCGTGGTCGAATGGCTTGCCGATCCGCTGACTTCACTCAGAGCGATTGCTGACAAAGTCCGACCGGGGGGCTATTTATCGCTGCTGTTTTATAACCGCAATGCCATGGTTTACGGCAATGTGCTAAGAGGTGGCTGGCGGCTCAAGCCTATCCTGGAAGACAGTTATCTCGGCAAAGGGCATAAACTGACGCCGCCGAATCCACAATATCCTCACGAGTTGATTGCCGAGATGCAGACAATGGGATTTGAACTCCGTGCTCATACCGGTATCCGTGTGTTTCATGATTATATGAGCAAAGCAGCGCGTGAAAACAGCGATATGACTGCGCTTTTCGAGCTGGAAAAACGCTACTGCCGGCTGCCCACTTATCGGGATATGGGGCGTTATGTGCACCTGCTTTTGCAAAATACCGCTTATTCCGGCCAGGACCGACAGGAAACTCCCGGCAGTATTTGCTAAAGTTCCTATTAATACACAGCTTTCATCCCAGACTCTCTGCTAGAATACGGAGTTATTTTGTGTTGCCTTTTCATCTACAGGATTCACATGCTTAGACCGATTGCTTTCTGTCTGTTCGCTTCCACCCTTCTCCTCAGTGGTTGTATTAACCGTACACCGCCCGCTCCGACATTAACGCCTAGCCAGCTCAACGTGGCGCTCAGTGAAACTGAAACACGATTGACGCGATCGATGGCACAGCAGTGCGAAAAATGGGAAGCACGCCAGGCACTGCAGGGTGAACAGTTACAGCAAATCGAAAAACAGCAACGCCAAATCGACAACAAACTGGCATCCGTCGAAGATAAACTCGACCGCCATGTCACTGTCATGCCAACTCCGGCGGCCCTAACAGCCACAGCCAAAGCGGCAGAATGTCCACCGCCGGCTCAAACCGACGCCGCCGCCGGCGTTAATAATATCGGCAATAAAATCGTCGTTGGCCGGGTTGAGTGGCTGTGGATAGAGGCTGTTAACCGTATCTACGAAGCCCGTATCGATACCGGTGCGACCACCTCTTCAATCAGCGCACTGGATATCACCCCGTTCGAAAAAGACGGTAAACGCTGGGTGCGTTTCCGGCTGACACCTGATGACAGTGACGACAGCTTTGAAATTGAGGCACCACTGGTGCGTTATGTGCGTATCCGTCAGGCGTCTTCAGAGGAACTGGACCGTCGTCCCGTTGCCGCCCTGACTGTACGCCTCGGTAAAATGACTGAGGTCGCTGAATTTACGCTCACCGATCGCACCCAGATGAACTACCCGATACTGCTGGGACGTGAATTTTTACGTGATGTCGCGGTCGTTGATGTGGCTAAACGCAACGTCCAGCCCAAACCGGATATTGTAGCTGGACAGAACCAGCCCAAAGCGGTCAGCAAAACCAAGAAAAAATAAAGGACATCGCCATGGCATCCCGCAAACCGTTCTATCTACTGGTTGGCTTGCTCATTATTGCCGGTATCAGTCTCAGTCTGCATCGGCACTATACCTACGATATTCCATGGCTGCCGGGCGAGAAACGCCAGACCTGGTCGATTGAAGCCAAGGTCGAATTTGAGGCCACCGGTGGCGAAGTGCTGGCTTCCCTCGCTATTCCCGGCACGCAGCCCGGCTTTACCCAGCTCAGCCAGCATACCGCGAGCCCTGGTTACGGCCTTGCCTATACTGAAAAGGAAAACAATGGACAGCGTGCTGAATGGTCCATCCGTGAGGCCAAAGGCGAACAGGCACTTTATTACCGGGTCGATATGCTGCTGGATCCCTATGCCGTGCCGCCCAATCCCAGCCAGCCGCCCGAACTCAAGGTCAATATTGAAAAAGAACCTTACGCCACCGCTGCCAATCAATTACTGGACCGGGCTCAGGAACGCTCTTCAACCCCGTTTACTCTGGCACGTGAGCTGATCCTCGAATTCCAGAATCAGACTCAGAATGCCGAACTGCTGGCTCAGCTCAAACCGCAGATCAACTGGGTGGTGCAACTGCTGCAACAGGCCGGTGTTCCTGCACGCGCAGTGCATGCGCTGTATCTGGAAGATGGTCGACGCCGGCAGGAACTGATTGATTATATTCAGGTATTCGACGGTGAAGATTATAAACTCTTCAATCCGCAGACCGGCGAACAGGGCCGTCCCGATAACCTGCTGCTGTGGGAATATCACTCAGGCCCGGTACTGGAAGTCATCGGCGGCAGAAACTCGATGGTCACCTTCTCAATGATTGAGCAGGAACAGCCTTTCAGCGTCGCACTGAACCAAAAGTTCTCGGAAAGCGAGCTGCTGAACTTCTCGCTCTATACCCTGCCGCTGGAAGAGCAGACCCTGTTCAAAGGCATTCTGCTGATTCCGGTCGGCGTGCTGGTTGTGGTACTGCTGCGGATTCTGGTCGGCATCAAAACCTCCGGTACCTTTATGCCGGTTTTGATTGCGCTGGCCTTTATCCAGACCAGTTTGCTGACCGGTCTCATCGGCTTTTTGCTGATCGTCGGTATGGGGCTGATGATCCGCTCTTATCTGTCCTATCTCAATCTGCTACTGGTGGCGCGAATATCGGCAGTCATCATCATGGTGATAGGCATGATCGCGCTGTTCTCGATTATTGCCTACAAACTCGGCCTGACGGAAGGCATGAAAGTCACCTTCTTCCCGATGATTATCCTCGCCTGGACTATCGAACGGATGTCGATTCTGTGGGAAGAGGAAGGGCCGCATCAGGTTGTGATTCAGGGCGGTGGTTCGCTAATGGTCGCAGTCCTGGCCTATCTCGCAATGAATAATGAGCTGATCCGTCACCTCACCTTTAACTATCTGGGTTTGCAGCTGGTGCTGATGGCGCTGGTACTGATGGCCGGAAACTACACCGGTTACCGCCTGCTGGAGCTGAAACGCTTCAAGCCGATGGTTGAGGACAAGTAATGAGTGGTCCGCTGCTGAACTGGTTCAGGGAAATCCGCGAGCGCTACGTACACCCCAGCAAGCTTGCCAAGAAAGGCGTGCTGGGGATGAACCGTCGCAATATTTCCTATATCAGCCGCTATAATCCACGCCATCTCTACCCGCTGGTTGATGACAAGTTACAGACCAAACAAATCGTGCTGGAGGCCGGCATTACTGCACCGGATCTGCTCGGCGTGATTCGTGAGCAGCATGAAGTCAAGGATCTGGCCAAGCTGATTGCCGATATCCCCGGTTTCTGCATCAAACCGGCGCATGGCAGTGGCGGTAAAGGCATTATGGTGATTACCCGTCGCGATGATCTGGGTTACCACAAAACCAATGGTCAGATTGCCTCGATCAGCGATCTGGAACGACACGTGTCCAATATTCTGGCCGGTCTGTTCTCACTGGGTGGTCGTGCTGATGTTGCCATCATTGAAAGCCTGATCGAGTTCGATGACTGTTTTACCGGTTATACCTATGAAGGCGTACCTGATACGCGCGTGATTATTTTCAAAGGCTTTCCGGTGATGGCCATGATGCGGCTGTCGACCTCTGATTCCAATGGTAAGGCCAATCTGCACCAGGGTGCAGTCGGTGTGGGCCTGGATATCGGTGATGGCAGTGCATTACGCGCGGTCCAGTTTGATCGGCCGATACTGCTACATCCGGATACCGGCACCAATCTGCTCAGTCTCAAAGTGCCGCACTGGGAGCAACTACTGACCTTGGCTGCCTCCTGCTACGAAATGTCCGGCTTGGGATACCTCGGTACCGATATCGTTCTTGATCGTCAGAAAGGGCCTATGCTTTTAGAGCTGAACGCCCGTCCCGGTCTCAGTATCCAGGTGGCCAATGGTGAGGGTTTAGTCCCCCGTCTGCGCCAGATTGAAGCCTTGGGTAACAAGCACAAGATGAATGTGCAGCAGCGCGTTGCCTATTCCCGTGAACATTTTTCCCGCAAGCCTTAACAGCTGTTGGAATCAAATTCTGATTTTCGCCGAGGTGCTTTATGCTGAACACGGACCGATTCAATGCGCTGGCTCTGGCGCTGGGTGTTTTTCTGGGCCTTTCTGCACTGGGCTGGCTGATTGCCAGTGCAGCGATTGATGTCAAGGAATACGAACGCTCGGTCACTGTAAAAGGCCTGGCAGAAGAGGAATTCACCGCCGATGTGGTGATCTGGCCGATTCAGTTTTCGCTGGCAAGCAATAACCTGCCCTCGCTGTATCAGGACATTGACACCAATACCGATACCATCATTAATTTTCTGACCGGACAAGGTATTGATCGTCAGGATATCACTATCGGCACCCCGGCGATTACCGACAAATCAGCCCAACAGTATGGCAACCAGGATCGGGCCGAATTTCGTTATACCGGTATGCAGACTGTCACGGTGTATTCAGAAGCCATTGATACGGTGCGCGAGGTTATGGGCAAGCTGTCAGAACTCGGCAAACAGGGCATCGTGCTGACCGGCAACAACTATCAGTCACAGACCGAATATCTGTTCACCCGGCTGAATGAGGTCAAACCGGCAATGATTGAAGATGCCACCCGCAAAGCCAGAGAGGTCGCAGAAAAATTTGCTGAAGATTCAGACAGCCGGCTGGGCAAGATCCGCCGCGCTTCCCAGGGTCAGTTCAGCATCAGTCCGCGAGACAACAATACCCCGCATATTAAAAAGGTCAGAGTCGTCTCGACGATTGAATATTACCTCTCCGACTGATGCAGGGCTTTGTTAAAACAGTAAAGGGACGCGGAACACTAGATAACAGGGACAGTCGCTTCAGCGAATTCGAGCGTGAGCAAATCGATGACGGCTGGTTTCAGGAAGCGGAATTACCCGCCTTTCGCACTGAAGTATCAATCGAAGTACCGCGCAAAATTATCACCACTAATGATTCACCGGATCTGCCATTTAACCAGTCAATTAATGCCTATCGGGGCTGCGAGCACGGCTGTATCTATTGTTTCGCAAGGCCATCCCACGCCTATCAGGGGCTGTCTCCCGGTCTCGATTTTGAAAGCAAACTGACCGCCAAACCCGATGCTGCTGCGCTGCTTCGCAAGGAGCTGATGGCAAAATCCTATCAGTGTTCGCCGATTTCCCTCGGTGCCAATACCGATCCCTATCAGCCGATAGAGCGTCAGTATCAAATCACCCGCGAGATTCTGGAAGTGCTGGCAAGCTTTAAACATCCCTGCACTATCGTCACTAAGTCGGCTTTGGTCGAACGCGACATTGACATTCTGGCATGCCTCGCAGCCGACAATCTGGTGAAGGTGAATATCTCCATCACCACGTTAGATAAAAATCTGGCCCGTAAACTCGAACCCAGAGCCAGCAGTCCGCAGCGGCGTTTGCAAACCATCAGCATGCTGCGCCGGGCAGGGATTCCGGTCAGTGTGTTGATTGCGCCGGTGATTCCGGTGTTGACGGATACCGAGTTGGAACAGATTATTTCAGCCTGTGCTGAAGCCGGGGCACAATCAGTCGGGTTTATTCTGCTGCGCCTGCCGCGTGAAGTGAGTGATCTATTTGAAAACTGGCTGCATGATCACTACCCGGATAAAGCCGAACATGTGATGAACCGGATCCGTGACAGCCGCGGTGGCAAAACCAATGATCCCCGTTTCGGCCACCGTCTTCAGGGGCAGGGTTTCTATGCGGATATGATTAATCAGCGTTTCCAGCGGGCGATCAAAAAGCACGCACTGAATCAGCGCTCCACGCCGCTGAATCGCGACCTGTTTCGCCCCCATCCACAGCAAATGGATTTATTCTGATGGCAAAAAGCTTGATTATTATCGGATTGATTCTAGTGGCAGTGGGTCTTGTCTGGCAGTTCGCTCCCTGGCTTTTAAGCTGGTTTGGTAAACTGCCCGGTGATATCAATATTGATAAAGGCGATAGCCGACTTTTTATTCCCATTACCTCCATGGCCGTGGTCAGCCTGGTGCTGACCCTTATCATCAATCTCTTCCGCTGATAAGCATTAACCTCAGAGGCACAGAGGACATAGAGATTTATTAAGGTTATCCGCAGATTTCGCGGTTTTTCACAGATTAGTGATTTGTTCCAGACAAAAAAACGTTTGCTTAATGAACATTAAATCTGCGTTCATCTGGGTAATCTGCGGATAGTCAGATAGAGGCTTATCAGTTGATTTTTATCGTTTTACCTTCTGCTACCGATTGCAGCGCAGCATTGATGGCGGCGCAATTGCCCCGGGCATCAGCCATACTGAGAAACGGCGCTTTATTATTCAGAATGCAGTCAGAGAAATGTTCGATTTCACGGTTGAAATGATTCGCCATCGGCAAGGACACCGTTTCTGACTCACCAGCATCAGTCCAGTAGGAAATTAACGGCTGCTCGTCGTGCGGCTGCCAGACAGTGTGGCAGGTAATCCCGCCTTTGGTACCGATGATTTCATAGACACTGCGGCGCGCATGTTCAAAGCTCATTTCAAAATGACCATAACGACCGTCACCGAAATCAAAAATACCGCTCAGGCTGACATCGGCACCATGTTCATTCAGTTTGGCCATGGCGGTAGCTGCGACAGGCTCATTGTCAAACCAATGCCGCGCAGTGTGAACGGCATAAGGGCCGATATCCCACATCGCTCCGCCGCCATTGGCGATATCCCGGTTGATCCGATACAGACGGGCCGGTTTCATCGGAAAGGCAAACGCGGTTTTGACAGTACGTACCTCGCCAATCTTGCCTGAATCAATCAAATCCCTGACAAAATCATGCTGGGTGTGGAAGCGATACATAAAGCCTTCCATCACTGTGACATTATTGGCTCTGGCGGCCGCATCAATCGCGTCGATGTCTTCGACTTTCAATGCCATCGGTTTCTCAATCAGCACATGTTTGCCATGTTCAATGGCTTTCAATGCCCACTCGGCATGTTCCTCGTTGGCCATCGGCAAATAAATCGCGTCAATGTCTTCACGCGTCAGCAGCGCCTGCGGATCATCCAGCGCTTCTGCATCAGTCTCATTGGGCGCATGTTTTTGCAGGGTTTCCGCTGCAGCGCCCGGCCGGCGGCTGGCAATCGCTACCAGTTTGGCATTGTCTGCCTCGACGATCGCCGGCATCAGTTTGTCATTGACCCGAGCCGCCCCCAGAATTCCCCAACGAAGTTGTTCAGCCATGGATAGTTTCCTTATTTATTCACTAATGCAACTCATGATAACGACTGCAACCATGAAAACCAAACTGACAAAACCCTTGGAATAATGGTGTTTTTATCTCGGTTTGCCTGCCTTATGCTAGGCTGGTTTCATACTCAAATAAAAGGAGCCGGTTATGACTATTGAAGTTGGCCAAACCCTGCCTGCAGGTAAATTAAGCGAAAGTATCGGTTTTGATCCGGAAAACGGATGTCCGCTGAAACCCGAAGCCAAGGATGTCGGGGAAATGGTGAAAGGCAAGACAGTGGTGATTTTTGGTGTCCCCGGTGCCTTTACACCGCTGTGTTCTGCTGAGCATCTGCCTGGTTTTGTGAAGCATGCTGATGAGATCAAGGCGGCGGGTGCTGATGAAATCTGGTGTATGGCCGTCAACGACGCCTTCGTCATGGCATCCTGGGGACGTGAAAACAATGTCGAGGGTAAAGTCCGCATGATGGCAGATGGCAGCGCTGACTACACCAAAGCGCTGGGCCTGGATCGCGATATGAGCGGTGGCGGCATGGGTATTCGCTGCTACCGTTTTGCCATGATCGTTGAAGATGGCGTGGTCAAATATATCGGTGTCGAAGGTTCCGGCGAATTCGGCCGTTCCAAAGCCGAAACCATCCTGGAAGAGCTGAAAAAATAAAAGCGTAGTGAGCCGCTGATTTCGCAGATTGGCACCGGTTATCAGGAGTTAAATTCAGCGCTGATAACCGGCGCCAGCGGCAGATGATGCGGTATGTGTCAGGGCTCCTGGCGCCAGTGTTCTTCGACTTCACTGTCGCCACCGATAAAGACTGCGGTGGCAAGATCACTGAAAATGCCGTGTTCGACGACACCTGGGATCGTATCCAGAATCATTGTCAGTTCCAGGCTGTCGACATGGTCAAAATGCATATCCAGCACCAGACTGCCATGTGCGGTGACAGCGACATTATCACCGCTGGCATTGAGTCTTAAATCACCGCGACCACCCTGCTGTTTCAACTGATTGAATACCAGCTTCCACGCATCCGGCATCACCTCTACGGGTATGGGAAACTTTTCACCGATAAATTCCACCAGTTTGCTCTCGTCGACCATGACAAAGAATTGATCGGCTGCGGTGGCCAGCAGTTTTTCCCTCACCAGATCCTGTCCCCGTCCCTTAAGCAGAGCCAGATCTGCCGTGACTTCATCAGCGCCGTCGACATACAGATCCAGTTCACTCAATGAATCAATCGACAGCACCGGCAGACCGGCCTCTTTGGCCTTGATAGCACTGATGGCAGAACTGCTGACCGTGGTGACATTCAGGTTTTCAGTACGGTTGCGCTTGGCCAGCGCCTCAATAAACAGGTTGGCGGTGGAGCCGGTTCCCAAACCGACGATCATATCGGCTTCGACCAGATTGGCCGCATGAACAGCGACGCGCTGTTTGGGGTTCATCGTATTTTCCGCTGTCATAAACAACCTCCTTTTGTGCACCTGAATTTGAAGGGGCACCCTGGTCTTGGCAGAATGTTAGCTCAGCTTAACACCCGCACTGGCGATGTCCAGTCCAGTCTGACCAATGCATGGGTTAACTCAAAAAGAGCGTTGCCCCTTCGATAAAACAGGAATTCATCATGGCACAATTCAGTTCGATTATCAGTGAGATTGAAAAAGCCACTGGCAAAAACCTGCAAAATGCCAATATCACCAGTATCGGCGGTGGATGCATCAACTCGGCATTCCGGCTCGACAATGGCTCAGCCTCCTACTTCATCAAGGTTAACAGCCCACAGCTCGCCTCAATGTTCGAAGCCGAAGCACATGGCCTGCATGAAATGCGGGCAACTGATTCCATCAGGGTGCCGGAAGTGATTGGCTATGGCGTGGCTGATGGACACAGTTATCTTGCGCTGGAATATATCGCGCTGGGCAGTCTGAGGGGTGGCGCACCGGCATTAATGGGCGAGCAGCTGGCCAGAATGCACCGTGCCACCCAGCCCTATTTTGGCTGGCATATGGACAACACCATTGGCAGCACACCACAAATCAATGATCAGAAACATGACTGGCTCAGTTTCTGGCGCGATGAACGTCTGGGGCAGCAGTTACAGTTTGCCGCCGGAAATGGTTTTGGTGGCCGTCTGCAGACCCAGGGCGAGAAACTGCTGATCAATCTGGATAAACTGCTGGATGGTCATAAGCCGCAACCGGCCCTGTTACATGGTGATTTATGGGGCGGCAATGCGGCTGCTGATGAGGCGGGTAATCCGGTGATTTTTGACCCGGCCTGTTACTACGGAGACCGTGAAGCTGATCTGGCAATGACCGAGTTATTCGGCGGCTTCGGCGGTGATTTCTTTGCCGCCTACAATGCCGAGTATCCGGTCGACAGCGGTTATCAGATGCGTAAAACACTTTATAATCTCTATCACATCATTAATCATCTGAATTTATTCGGCGGTGGCTATCTGGGTCAGGCCGAATCCATGATTGACCGTTTACTGGCACAGGTTTAAAGAGGAAAAATGAGTCAAATCAAAGTTTTGTTTGTATGCATGGGTAATATCTGCCGCTCCCCTACTGCCGAGGGTGTATTCACTCATCTGGTTGAAAAGCACGGCACGCAGGAACGGTTTATGATCGATTCAGCCGGCACCCATGCCTACCACATCGGCGAACAACCCGATGCCCGTGCCCAGCAAACCGCTCGCCAGCGGGGCATTGACCTGTCTCACATCCGTGCCCGCAAGTTTGCCCGCACTGATTTTGAGATGTTCGATCACATTCTGGCGATGGACACCGATAACTACGAGATCCTGCATGCCGCCTGTCCGCCGGAATTGCGAGACAAAATCAAACTGTTCCTGGATTATGCGCCGCAGCGTGAAGAAAGTGACGTGCCTGACCCATACTACGGTGGTCAGAACGGTTTTGATCATGTGTTTGATCTGGTCGAAGATGCCTCAGTCGGCTTTTATGACAGCGTGATGAGCAAGGTCGCTACCCCCAATTAAGTAGTTGCTTTGATCGCTGGTCAGCGTATGATTGCGCGTTGACCTGAAATTCAATAAGGATTGTCCACGTGAACGCGCACCACAAAGGTCAGACAATGGCGTCTGCCTGCCTGCTGGGTATAGTTTTGTCTTTGATGCCGCAACTGGCAGCGGCAGCCACCGAGGTTAAATTACTCGATCTGACCAGCCACTGGGTCGGATATGCGGCCATCGCCCTTTTCATCTTCGCCTATGCCCTGGTCGTGGTCGAAGAAGAAATCCACATGCGTAAGTCCAAACCGGTGATGGTCGCGGCCGGTCTAATCTGGGCGATGATTGCGCTGGTTTACGCACAGCAACCGGACTCCAGTTATCACCACACCGCCGAAGTCATGATCAGGCATAACCTGCTGGAATATGCCGAACTGTTCCTGTTCCTGCTGGCGGCAATGACCTATATCGGCACCATGGGCGAACGCGGTGTGTTTGATGCCTTGCGTAGCTGGCTGATTAACAAAGGCTTTTCACTGCGCACCATCTTCTGGTTAACCGGTCTGCTGGCTTTCTTTATCTCGCCGGTTGCCGACAACCTGACTACCGCGCTGCTGATGGCCACTGTCGTCATGGCAGTGGGCGGTAATAATATCGGTTTTGTGACCGTCGCCTGTATCAATATCGTCGTGGCGGCCAACGCCGGCGGCGCCTTCAGTCCGTTTGGCGATATCACCACGCTGATGGTCTGGCAGAAAGGCGTGGTTGAGTTCCATGAATTCTTCTCTTTGTTCCTGCCTTCACTGGTGAACTGGTTTGTGCCTGCCTTTTTGATGTCACTCTCAGTCAAAAACGTCACACCGGAAGCCAGCAAGGACACTGCCGAACTGAAAGAAGGCGCTTTTGTTGTTATCGCGCTATTTCTGCTGACGATTGCGATGGCAGTCTGTGCTCATAACTTCCTGCATCTGCCACCGGTGGTAGGCATGATGACCGGCCTCGGTTTTCTTAAAATTTACGGCTATATCCTCAAGCTGCGTGAATCGCGGCTGATGATGGAACTGGAACACGCGGATGAAGGTAAAAAGCCCTTTAACATCTTCCGTCAGATTGAACGCGCCGAATGGGACACGCTGATGTTCTTCTACGGCATTATTCTGTGTGTCGGTGGTCTCGGCACTATCGGTTATCTGAGCCTGGGCTCGGAACTGATGTATGGTGATCTGGGCCCGACCACTGCCAATATCCTGATCGGCCTGATTTCAGCCGTCGTCGATAATATTCCGGTGATGTTTGCGGTACTGTCGATGATGCCGGAAATGAGTCATGGTCAATGGTTGCTGGTAACGCTCACCGCCGGTGTCGGCGGCTCCCTGCTGTCGATCGGCTCTGCTGCCGGTGTTGCCGTCATGGGTCAGGCGCGTGGCATCTACACCTTCTTCAGTCATCTCAAGTGGGTGTGGGCAATTGCCCTCGGTTATGCCGCCAGTATCTGGCTTCATCTCTGGCTCAATGCCTCACTATTCGAAGTCATTGTGCATTAAAAAAAGCGGCCCCCGGGCCGCTTTTTTTTATTAATCAGTCATAAAGTCTTAATATCAGTTCGGCAATGCAGGCTGCACGCTTGCTGTTTTCGACTTCAATCTTGACCTCACGTACCAGTTCCAGCCCCCGCCGCAGTTCACGTATTTCAATGATTCGGGTCCGGGCACGGATCCGTTTACCGGCCCGGACCGGTGCCGGAAATACCACTTTGTTCATACCGTAATTGACCACCAGACGCGCTTCCGGGTAATCATTCTTTTCCGGGTTCACGGTATCGGTCAGCATCGGAATTAAGGACAGCGTCAAAAAACCGTGGGCTATAGTGGTTTTAAATGGTGATTCCTGAGCCGCACGCTCAGGGTTGGTATGAATCCACTGATGGTCACCGGTCACCGCGGCGAACTGGTCGATGCAGGACTGCTCCAGTTGATACCATTCGCCGACATAGCTTTCCTCACCCAGCTCGGCTTCCAGACGTTGACGCAGCGCGACAAATTTCTTGCTGAGCGCCCGTTCCTCCGGGAGGACAAGGGTTTCATCAGGCTCGTGGAAAAAGTGGAAATACTGTGTCCAGGGCAGTGACAGATTACGGATATCCGATACTTTTTTATTCAGCGTTTCCGGCCAGTTTTTCAGGGTGCTTTCCACCCGGCTTTTCAATTCGCTGTTCAAGGACTCGAGTTTTTCCTGCCCTTGTTTGAGTGATTCTACCAACCGCATATGATTTCCTTTTACCTGCCCATCGCCCCAAGCTGAGACTTCGCTTCAATGCTGAAGTTTACGCTGCAATATCCGGTCCAACTGACGAACAAATCACATCAGCCATTTTCAGATGGCGTCCATTCCTTTCCGGCCACGTCGCCGTAGCACAAAAACGGCGCAGCGGGTACAATTTAGCGTTTACTCATTGACGACTTTTGCGACCACCATGCTCTACAGCACTGACGACTTGCGAATTATCGGCATACAGGAAGTCCTGCCGCCGGCGCAATTACACGAAGAACTACCTATCACCGATAAAGCCTCGGAGACGGTATTTCTTGCCCGCAAGGCCAGTCAGGACATTCTGCATAAGCGTGATGATCGTCTTATTGTCATCGTCGGACCCTGTTCAATACATGATCCGATCGCTGCCCGTGAGTATGCCACAAGACTGAAACCGCTGATCGATGAATTAAAAGATGATTTGCATATCATCATGCGGGTTTACTTCGAAAAGCCGCGTTCCGTGGTCGGCTGGAAAGGCTTGATTAACGACCCTTATCTGGACGGCAGCTTCAAAATCAACGATGGCCTGCATATCGCCCGCAAACTGCTGCTGGATCTGGCTGAAATGGGCATTCCCGCAGCCACTGAATACCTCGACTTGATCAGTCCACAGTATATCGCTGACCTGGTGTCCTGGGGCGCGATTGGGGCCCGCACCACTGAAAGCCAGGCCCACCGTGAACTGGCTTCCGGTCTGTCCTGCCCGGTTGGGTTCAAGAATGCCACAGATGGCGGTTTGCAGATCGCGGTGGATGCCTGTCTGTCAGCGTCAAAACCACATCACTTCATGTCGTTGACCAAGGCCGGCCGTTCCGCGATTTTCTCAACCACCGGTAATCCTGATTGCCATGTAATTCTGCGCGGTGGTCGTGCGCCCAATTTTGACGCAGAGAGCGTCAATGCCGCAGCCGAAGTCATCGGTCGTTCGGGTCAGTCAGTGCGGATGATGATCGATTGCAGCCATGCCAATAGCGGCAAAAATCATATTCAACAGGAAACCGTCTGTCGTGATGTCGGTGCTCAGGTTGCCCAGGGCGATAACCGCATCATCGGACTGATGCTGGAAAGCCATCTTGTTGCCGGCCGTCAGAATGCCGAGCCGGGCAAGGAGCTGGTCTACGGTCAAAGCATCACCGATGCCTGTATGGGCTGGGACAACACTGAAGTGCTACTGCGTGAACTGGCCGCCGCCGTTCGCGAGCGTCGTCAGCATCAATAAATTCAATCAATCCAGCCGGAATTTACCGGCCCTGGGATTGTCGTTCTAGTGCGCGCTAAGTTGCTCTGTGGCAAGGAGATAAACTTGCCTGTGACGTTTCGGAAATGGCCGTTTTTAAGCTATAATTAGCGATTAACGATTTGCAGCCGGGCCCCGCTCGCACTGAAATCAGAACGAATTCCTGAGAAAATCAGTAGGTTATTAAATGGCAGATTATGCCCTGATATTGTTAAGCACGATACTGGTGAACAACATCGTCCTGGTGAAATTTCTGGGACTGTGTCCGTTCATGGGCGTATCACGCAAGCTGGAAACCGCGATGGGGATGGCGCTGGCGACCACCTTCGTGCTGACTTTGTCATCTATCTGCAGCTACCTCATCAATGAATACCTGCTGGCGCCGTTCGGTATCGAGTTTCTGCGTACCATCAGCTTTATCTTTGTGATCGCCGTCGTGGTTCAGTTCACCGAAATGGTGGTGCACAAGACCAGCCCTCTGCTGTATCAGGTACTGGGTATCTTCCTGCCTCTTATCACCACCAACTGTGCCGTGCTCGGTGTCGCCCTGCTCAATGTACAGGAGCGGCATGGCTTTATCGAGTCAGCTCTGTATGGTTTCGGTGCGGCTATCGGTTTCTCGATGGTACTGGTGATTTTTGCCGGCATGCGTGAACGTCTGGCGGCCGCCGATGTGCCTGTTCCGTTCCAGGGTGCCGCTATCGGTCTTATCACGGCCGGTTTGATGTCAATGGCCTTTATGGGCTTTGCCGGACTGGTGAAGGTCTGAGCTTATGTTGACAGCGATTATTGCCCTGACGCTGCTGGCGTTACTACTCGGATTGTTGCTCGGTTTTGCCTCGGTCAAATTCAAGGTCGAAGGCGACCCGATTGTGGAGCAGATTGATAAACTATTGCCACAGACCCAATGCGGTCAGTGCAGTTTTGCCGGTTGCCGGCCCTATGCCGAAGCCATTGCTGCCGGCGAAGTCGATATCAACCGTTGTCCGCCGGGTGGCGAATCTACGATCCAGGCGCTGGCCGATCTGCTGGATGTCGAACCCAAACCGCTGGATGAAGAATGCGGTGTCGAAAAACCCAAGATGCTGGCAGTCATTGATGAAGAGCGCTGCATCGGCTGCACCCTGTGTATTCAGGCTTGCCCGGTGGATGCCATCCTGGGTGCCGCCAAACACATGCACACGGTGATTGCCGATGAATGCACCGGTTGCGAACTCTGTGTCGAGCCCTGCCCGGTTGACTGTATCGATATGGTGGAAATGGCGCAGAACCCGAATACCTGGCGCTGGCCGGATCCGTCTCATCTGCAACTGGAACGCGGAGGTCAGGCATGAACCAGCCTTTAGGTGATTTCCCGGGTGGTCTGAAACTGCGAGGACACAAAAAACGTTCGACCCAGACGCCGATCCGCAAAACACCGTTATCCCGTCACTTGATTCTGCCATTGCAGCAACACATCGGTGCCGCCGCGGTACCGGTGGTGGAAGTGGGTGAGAAGGTTTTGAAAGGCCAGCGTATCGCCCGCGCTGATGGTCATGTGTCGGTCTGCCTGCATGCGCCCAGTTCGGGTACGGTGGTGGCGATTAACGAACAACCGATCCCGCATCCTTCCGGTCTCAGTGCACCCTGCGTCACGATTGAAACCGATGGAGAGGATCAGTGGATTGCACGCCATCCGGTAGATAATTTCCGCGCTATTTCACCGCATGAAATCCGGCAGATCATCCGTGATGCCGGTATTGTCGGTCTGGGTGGCGCCGGTTTCCCCAGCTTTATCAAGCTCAATCCCGGTGTGCATCACACGGTGGATACCCTGCTGTTGAACGGCGCGGAATGTGAGCCTTACATCTCCTGCGACGATATGCTGATGCGTGAACGCGCTGACGGCATTCTCGACGGTGTTGAAATCATGCAGCACGCCCTGCGGGCCCGCGAAGTGATTCTGGCGATTGAGGACAATAAAGCGGAAGCCATTTCAGCAATGAAACTGGCGCTGGCAGCCCGGCCTCATCTGACCGAGACCCGTATCGTGGTGATTCCGACCCGTTATCCCACCGGCGGTGAGAAGCAGATCATCCAGGTCGTTACCGGCAAGGAAGTGCCCAGCAATGGCCTGCCGATTGATATCGGTATTGTCTCCCACAATATGGGCACCGCCTATGCTGTGGGGCGCGCCATCAATCATGGTGAGCCGCTGATTTCCCGTATCGTCACTGTGACCGGTACTGATGTTACGCATGCCGGTAACTTTGAGACCCTGTTCGGCACCCCGATTTCAGAGCTGCTGGCATTTGTTGAAACCCGGCGCGAACCCGACGAACCCTTCATCCTCGGCGGGCCGATGATGGGTTTCAATCTGTCCGGTGATAATCTGCCTGTGACCAAAACCGCCAACTGTATTCTGGTCGGTGTCGAGGATGCGGCGCCCAAAACCGAGCCGCTGCCCTGCATCCGCTGCGGTGACTGCGCTTCGGTATGTCCGGCCAGTCTGTTGCCACAGCAGCTTTACTGGCATTCCCGTGCCAAGGACTTCGATCAGACCCGTGATTACAATCTGTTCGATTGTATCGAATGCGGCTGCTGCGATTATGTCTGCCCGAGCAAGATCCCGCTGGTGTCTTATTTCCGTTTTGCCAAAACCGAAATCATGAATCAGGAACGCGAGCGCAAGAAATCGGATCTGGCCCGTGAACGTTTCGAAACGCGTCAGGCGCGGATGGAGCGCGAACAGCGGGAAAAAGAAGAACGTCAGCGTCAGCGTAAAGCCGCACTGGCTGCATCAAAAGCAAAAAAAGAAAAAGAAGCTGCGGCCGAAACCACGGCAGCAGACGACAAGGAGAACTGAAACCATGGCGCTATTCCGGATAAGTCCGCCGTATCTGGCGGGGACTAACCGTGTCACGCTGCAAATGCTGCAGGTGCTGCTGGCCATGGTGCCGGCGGTGATTGCCATGGTCTATTTTTTTGGACCTGCCGTCATTATCAACATCGTCCTGGCCCTGGTGGTGGCGCTCGGTGTCGAAGCCCTGCTGCTCAAAATCCGACACCGGCCGGTTAAACCCTTTATCAGCGATGGCAGTGCGGCCGTCACCGCTGTGTTACTGGCCGTCGCGATTCCGCCTTTGTCACCCTGGTGGCTGACAGTCACCGGTGTGCTGTTTGCAATCGTTTTTGCTAAACATCTCTATGGCGGCCTCGGTTACAACCCTTTTAATCCGGCTATGGTCGGCTACGTGCTGCTGCTGTTGTCTTTCCCACTGGAAATGACCACCTGGCTGCCGGTGCTGTCGCTGGCGGACAATCCGCTCGGCTTTACGGAAGCCTTTCATCTGATTTTCTATGGTGAAACCGGCGCCGGTCTGACCCCGGACGCTGTTTCCGGCGCTACTCCGCTGGATGCGATGAAAACCCAGATCGGTCAGCAGATTCAGCCTGATCTTATCCTTAATCAGAACCTGTTCGGTTTCGTCGGGGGCCTGGGCTGGGAGTGGGTCAATATCTGGTTCCTGCTGGGTGGACTCTACCTGCTCTATAAACGCGTCATCAGCTGGCAGGTTCCGGTCGCCATGCTGACCACACTGTTTATCCTGAGCATGGTGACTCAGTGGTTTGCGCCTGATATCACCGGTTCACCGATGTTCCACCTGTTCAGTGGCGCTACCATGATAGGTGCCTTCTTTATTGCTACCGATCCGGTGTCGGGTTCCACCACGCCCAACGGCCGGCTGGTGTTTGGTGCCGGTGTCGGCGCGCTGACCTTTATTATCCGTGTCTGGGGCGGTTATCCTGACGGGGTGGCGTTTGGTGTGCTGTTGATGAATATGCTGGTGCCGCTCATCGATTATTACACCCAGCCCAAAGTCTACGGAACCGGCAAGCCATGAAGGATTTGCAGAAACATATTATCCGGGTCGGTCTGTTACTGGGACTGTTTGCGATTGTCGCCACCACCCTTGTTGCCTTCACTGAAGAAAACACGCGTGAACAGATCAAGGAAAATCAACGTCAGGCACTGCTGGACGGCATTAATGCCCTGATACCTCATGACGAATACGACAACGCCATTCTCCAGGACACGCTGCTGCTGCCTCCGACTGAGGCACTGGGTACAGAAGAACCGACTCTGGTCTATCGGGCACGTCAGAACGGCGAACCGGTCGCGGTGGTCATGACAGTGGTTGCACCGGATGGCTATTCGGGCACAATCAAGATGCTGGTTGGCATTTACCATAGCGGTAAACTGGCCGGTGTGCGCGTTATCGACCACAAGGAAACTCCAGGGCTGGGCGATAAAATCGATGTTAAAAAGGATGACTGGATTTTGCAGTTTGAAGGCTTGTCATTAGGCAACCCGCCAGCCTCGAAATGGAAAGTCAAAAAAGACGGCGGTGAATTTGATCAGTTCACCGGTGCCACTATCACGCCTCGGGCCGTGGTCGGCGCCGTTAAACAATCGCTGGAATATTTCCGCAAACATCGTGATGAGCTGTTTGCCGTCACGGAGGAAGCCAAATGAACGCATACAAGCAGATTATCGTTGACGGATTATGGAAAAATAATCCCGGTCTGGTTCAGTTACTGGGTTTGTGCCCGCTGCTGGCGGTCACCAATACCGTGATTAACGGCCTGGGCCTTGGACTTGCGACTATCCTGACGCTGGTTGCCTCCAACGGCATTATTTCGCTGTTGCGTAACCAAATACCGGATGAAGCCAGACTGCCGGTGTTCGTCATGATCATCGCATCCATTGTGACCATCATCGAGTTGTCGATGAATGCCTGGTTCCACGAGCTGTACCTCATCCTGGGTATTTTCATTCCGCTGATTGTAACCAACTGTTCCATTATCGGTCGTGCTGAAGCCTTCGCTGCCCGAAACTCAGTGGGCCCCGCCCTGCTCGACGGGCTGATGATGGGATTGGGGTTTGCCGCCGTATTGCTTCTGCTCGGTGCGATGCGTGAACTGTTGGGACAGGGCACCCTGTTCTCCCAGGCTTATTTGATGTTTGGTGAGGGCGCTCGCGGGCTGACTATTACCGTGATTGAAGATTACCGTGGTTTCCTGATGGCCTTGTTACCGCCCGGTGCTTTTATCGGTCTGGGTCTGATTGTGGCGCTTAAAAACAGCATTGATATTCGCCTGGCCAAACGGGAACCCAAAGCCAGCGTGGTTGAGGTTGAAACGCCGGCAGCAGGGTAAACACAATGAATCAGGCTCAGCGGCGCGAGTTTTTTGCCACTCTGAAGGCACATAATCCCGAGCCCACGACGGAACTCAATTACAGCAGCCCGTTTGAATTACTGGTCGCTGTGATTCTGTCTGCCCAGGCCACCGATGTCGGCGTCAACAAGGCGACCGATAAACTCTATCCTGTCGCCAACACGCCCGAGGCCATCCTGGACCTCGGCGTTGACGGCCTCAAGCAATACATCAAAACCATCGGTCTGTTTAACAGCAAAGCTGAAAACGTCATTAAAACCTGCCGCCTGTTGCTGGAAAAGCACGGCGGCGAGGTACCTCAGGATCGTGCTGCACTGGAGGCCTTGCCCGGTGTCGGCCGCAAAACCGCCAATGTCATTCTTAACACGGTTTTCAAACAACCGGTCATGGCAGTGGATACCCATATATTCCGTCTCTCCAACCGCACTGGTCTGGCCAAGGGCAAAACAGTGCGCGCGGTGGAAGATAAGCTGATGAAAGTGGTGCCCGCTGAATACATGCTCGATGCTCACCACTGGCTGATTCTGCATGGCCGTTATGTCTGCACCGCCCGTAAACCCAACTGCGATGTATGCTGTGTCAGTCATCTATGTGACTATTTCCGAGATCAGCAACGGCGCGCTGCCCGGCAGCACTGATGATGTTTGGGCAAAACCGGCAACAATTAAGACAAGTCTTTTTCGATGTCTGGTCGAAAATGCAGAACCGGCAAGCGCTTGAGGGAGTGGAGCGGGTGCTGGCGCAGATCATCGAGATGCATCCGGAGTATCATGCCCTACTCGCTGACCCGGATAAACTCGATAAAGACTTCACGGTCGAGTCCGGTGAATCCAACCCATTCCTGCATATGGGCCTGCATATCTCGCTGCATGAGCAGCTAAGTACTGACCGGCCAACCGGCATACGCGAACTCTATCAGCAACTGCTGCAAAAATATGGCAACCATCATGACTGCGAGCATGCAATGATAGACTGTCTGGCAGAAATGCTGTGGCAGGCACAACGTGACGGACAGCCGCCTTCAGAGCAGGCCTATCTGCGAGCATTGCAGCGACTGCTGGATAAGCCCTAGACTGAAACATTATTCCCTTATGCTCACACAGCACGAGGATTCACAAATACTCAGCCGGAGACCCGCTCATGAAAGCATACGGATATACCGCGGCCGATGCCGCCCCGACCCTGGTCGAACGTGAACTGCCTGAGCCTGAAGGTCGAGATTTACTGATTGCCATCGACGCGATTGCCGTCAACCCGGTCGATACCAAAGTCAAAGCCGGTATTCAGGGTGAACTGGAACAACCCAAAATTGTTGGCTGGGATGCCGCCGGTACTGTGATCGCTGCCGGCAGAGAATGTGAACTGTTCAAGGTGGGTGATAAGGTGTTCTATGCCGGCGATATCAGTCGTGATGGCTGTTATGCCAGTCATCAGCTTGTTGATGAGCGCATCGTTGGCTTTGCCCCCCGTAAACTCTCCGCCGCTGAAGCTGCGGCGATGCCCCTGACCAGTATCACGGCCTGGGAAGCATTGTTCTCGCGGATGAAGATTTACCCCAATCTCGACAAGGGTAAAACCATACTGATTATCGGTGGTGCCGGTGGTGTCGGATCAATTGCGATTCAGCTTGCCAAAAAAGTGGCTGAGCTGACCGTGGTCGCAACAGCGTCCAGAGAACAATCTGCTGCCTGGTGCCGCGAAATGGGTGCCGATCATGTCATCGACCATCATGATTTAAGCGAGGAATACGGACGGCTTAATATTGCTGATCCGGACTATATTCTGTGTCTGGGCGATACCGATCCCTACTATGAGCTGGTCACTGATCTTATCGCGCCGCAGGGTCTGATTTGTTTTGTCGTCACCAGTCAGCAGAATCACAATATCGACAAACTCAAAACCAAAAGCGCGGGTATCGTCTGGGAGTTCATGTTTACCCGGCCCATGTATAAAACAGCCGATATTACGGCCCAGCATCAATTGCTTAACCGTATCGGCGAAATGCTCGATGAGGGAATGATTCAGTCGACGCTGAAACAGACCCTGGGCCCTATCAGTGCCGACACACTAACCCAGGCTCATCAGCAATTGCGTGATGGACATACACTGGGCAAAATTGCCTTAACAACAATCGACTAATCCGTTAGACAAAGCGCCCATAAGCGTGGCACAGCGCCGCTGATGACCGTATAATTGGCGCAGGTTTTCAATTTCTGCTTGAGGTTCAACGATGAATAAAAATAAATCAGGTACATTTCTTGTCGGCAGTCTTGTCACATTTGCCATCCTGTTCGGTATTGCTCTGCTGATCCTGGAAAATATGGAAAATGTAGCCAAAAACGTGACTGCCCCGGCCAGCATGGAACCTGAAGCGGTTCAGGAACGCATTGAACCTGTCGCCGAAGTTACTGTGGGTGAACCACCTGCCGTTGAAGCGCCCGCTGCTGAGACTGAAACAGCCAGTGCCGGCGGTGTCGGCGAAAAAATCGTCTCTTCTGTCTGTGCCTCTTGCCATGCGGCAGGTCTGATGCAGTCTCCCAAGATTGGCAGTGCGGATGACTGGGCGCCACGCATTGAAAAGGGCATCGAAACTCTGTATCAGCATGCCATCAACGGCTTCAACATGATGCCGGCCAAAGGCGGCCGCGCCGATTTGACGGATGAAGAAGTCAAAGCGGCTGTCGACTATATGGTCTCACAAGCCCAGTAAAGCCAAGCCTAGTTCAGAGCCGACACTGTCTGCCACTTCAGGCAGTGTCCCTTTAACTCTAAAGACTGGGACAAGTCTCCACGCGGCGCCAGAAAAAGTTAATGAATCTGATCGAATTTAACCTACCGCTTATCGCCCTGATTCCTTTTCTGGGCGCACCGCTGGCAGCCTGGGCTGCCAATCTCAACCGATCGGCTTCCGCCTGGACTGCCGCCTTGGTCACGCTGGTTTCACTACTGTTTCTGCTGCCTGCGATACAGTTGCCTTTTCAGGGGGAAATCCTGATTCAAAGCTGGTCGTGGTTACCGTCACTGGGACTGCAGTTCGCTTTCCGTCTCGATGGTTTGTCCCTGCTATTCGTTCTGCTGATTCTGCTTATCGGCCTGCTGGTCATTCTGTATGCCCGTTATTACCTTTCCCCTAAAGACTCAATGGGTCGCTTTTTTGCCTATCTGTTGATGTTTATGGGCTCGATGCTCGGCATCGTGCTGTCGGAGAACCTGATTCAACTGGTTGTATTCTGGGAACTGACCTCTCTGACCTCCTTCCTGCTGATCAGCTACTGGCAACATCAACAGGACGCCCGCGACGGCGCCCGTATGGCACTCGCCATCACCGGAGCCGGTGGTCTTGCGATGCTGGCGGGTGTCATCCTGCTCGGCAATATTGTCGGCAGTTATAACCTGACTGAGGTGCTGGCTGCCGGCGATCTGATTCGTCAGCATGAGCTTTATCTGACGGTACTGGTGCTGATTCTGCTCGGGGTCTTCACCAAGTCCGCTCAGTTCCCTTTCCATTTCTGGTTGCCACATGCGATGGCAGCGCCGACACCGGTGTCGGCCTATCTGCACTCGGCGACTATGGTCAAAGCCGGTATTTTCATGCTGGCAAGGCTGTTCCCTGCGCTGTCAGGCACTGAAGCCTGGGGCTGGCTGGTCGGCGGTGCCGGTATGTTTACCATGGTACTCGGCGCCTACACCGCTTTGTTCAAGCATGATTTAAAAGGTCTTCTGGCCTATTCCACTATCAGTCATTTAGGACTTATTACCCTGCTGTTCGGCTTCAGCACCCACCTCGCTGCTGTCGCTGCCATTTTCCACATCATCAACCATGCCACCTTCAAGGCTTCTCTGTTTATGGTGGCCGGTATTATCGACCACGAATGCGGTAGCCGTGATATGCGTAAGGTCAATGGCATGCTCAAATACATGCCGCATACGGCAGTGCTGGCGATGATTGCAGCTTCAGCCATGGCCGGGGTGCCACTGCTGAATGGCTTTTTAAGTAAGGAAATGTTCTTCGAGCAGGCCGTTACCGCCACCGATGGCAGCCCACTGACCTGGGCTATTCCGGTTCTGGTTACCATTGGCGCTATTTTCTCGGTAGCCTACTCACTGCGTTTTATTCACGATGTGTTCTTTAACGGTGAACCGGTCGGTCTGACCAAAACACCGCATGAACCACCACGGTTTATGAAGATCCCGGTCGATATTCTGGTATTGCTGTGTCTGGGCGTGGGTATCGCCCCGATGATCCTGGTCGCGCCAATTCTGTCAGTCGCCGTCTCTGCCAGCCTGCAATCAGCGCCACCGGCGTTCAGTCTCGCTATCTGGCATGGCTTTAACCTGCCACTGATCATGAGTTTTATCGCGATGGCGATTGGTGTCCTGGTCTATTTCAACCGCTATAAACTGTTTCGCTGGCATGATGAAAATCTGCCTCGTATTGATGCCCGTATTCTGTTCAACATGGCATTACATGGCCTGCTGGTCGCCACCGCTAAAGTCAGCCGGCTGTTTGATCGCGGCTCGCTGCAGAATGCGGCCAGCTGGGTTCTGCTCACTGCGGTGCTTGCCATTGTTTATGGCTTTATCCAATTCAACAGTCCCCTGCTGGGCGATCGAGAACTGATTTCAATCGACTGGCTGACTCTGGCCCTTGCGGCCTTTGTGGTCATCACCAGCGTGCTGTGTGCGGTGTTACATCATCAGCGGCTGATTTCTCTGATTATTGTCGGTGTGGTCGGCCTCATTGTCTCACTGGGCTTTGTTAAATTCTCGGCTCCGGATCTGGCATTAACCCAACTCTCTGTTGAAGTGGTGACCATCGTCTTGTTGCTGCTGGCTTTGTTTTTCCTGCCGCAACATACCCCCCAGGAGCGCAATGCCAAACGAATGACCCGTGATATCGCGCTTTCAGTCAGTGCCGGTGTGCTGGTGATGCTGATGGCGATGGCGGTGATGAGCCGTGACTACGCCCCGATTTCCGATTTCTTCATTCAGAACAGTAAACCCGGCGGCGGTGGCACCAATGTGGTTAATGTGATCCTGGTCGACTTCCGCGGCTTTGATACGCTGGGTGAAATCGTGGTGCTGGCGCTGGCCGGTCTGGGCATCTTTGCGATGCTCAAGAACCTGCGGCTACCGGCGCCTGTTCGTGATATTCAGGGCCGGGAATGGAGTCAAGATCCCCATCCCCCGATTATGCAGACCCTGACCCGACTGCTATTCCCTCTGATGTTACTGGTGGCGGTTTTTGTGTTCCTGCGCGGTCACAATCTGCCCGGCGGCGGCTTTATTGCCGGTCTGATTGCAGCGGTCGCTCTGATCTCCCAGTACCTTGCCAACGGCATCGACTGGACCAATGCCCGCATCAAAGCCAATATGCATATTGTCATTGCCTTCGGCCTGACTGCAGCTGTCGTCACCGGTCTGGTGGCCATGTTGCTGTCTTACCCGTTCCTGACCTCGACCTTTACTTATCTGAAGTGGCCGCTGGTCGGTAAATTTGAAATCGCCAGTGCGATGGCCTTTGATCTGGGTGTTTTCCTGGTGGTGGTCGGTGCCACGGTATTGATCCTGGTTGAGCTCGGCAAGCTCAGCCATGCCTCGCATCAAATGAGACAACAGGAGCATTATTAATGGAGTGGATAGTCGCCATCGTCATCGGCGTTATGACTGCCAGTGGCGTGTATCTGGTACTGCGGGCAAGGACCTTCCCGGTCGTGCTTGGTCTGACCCTGCTCTCCTATGCAGTTAACGTGTTCCTGTTCACCATGGGGCGCCTGCAGGTCGGTCAGGCTGCGATTATCTCGCCCGATGCCCATGCTTATACTGATCCACTCCCGCAGGCACTGGTGCTCACCGCCATTGTGATTGCTTTCGGTATGACTGCCTTCCTTATCGTGCTGGCACTCAAAGCCCGCAGCGAACTGGGTAATGACCATGTTGATGGTCTGAGTTATGTCGCTGAGGAGCAGACCGTGAAATCCAGGCAAATGGCAGGTGATCGATGAGTTCTGTCTGGCCTGTTTTACCGGTGTTACTGCCCTTGATTGGCGGTATTGTCCTGTTATTCTGCCGCCTCGGCGGCCTGCCGTTACAACGCAGCGTCAGCCTGCTTTTCACCGCCGGGCTGATTATTATCACGCTGAAAACCCTGTTTGTTGCCACTACAGCAGGGCATCAGGTTTACCTGCTGGGTAACTGGCCGGCACCATACGGGATTGTGCTGGTGCTGGATAAGTTATCAGCACTGATGGTATTGCTCACCGCTGTGCTATCGATATTTGCCCTGCTCTATGCCATTGCACAGGATACTGATAAACAGGGTGAAGACTTCCACAGCCTGTTCCAGATCCAGTTGTTCGGTCTTAACGGTGCCTTTCTGACCGGTGATTTGTTTAATCTGTTTGTATTTTTTGAAGTATTACTGCTGGCTTCATATGGTTTGCTGCTGCACGGCGGTGGCAGATTACGCACCAGAGGCGGGCTGCAATATGTCGTTATCAACCTGATCGCCTCCAGCCTGTTTTTGTTTGCGGTCGGCACGCTTTACGGTGTACTGGGCACATTGAATATCGCCGACCTGGCAGACAAAATGGCGACCGTCAGTGCCGATGATCAGGGCATCGTCGCAGCCGCTGCCTTGCTGCTGTTGGTGGTGTTCGGTATCAAAGCTGCCATCTTCCCGCTGTATCTATGGTTACCCGCGGCCTATGCCAATACTTCTGCCGCCGTGGCTGCCCTGTTTGCGATTATGACCAAGCTGGGGCTGTACGCGATTATCCGTGTGCACGGCACCTTGTTTTCAGAGCAAGCCGGACCGCTGGCTGATTTACACATTGATTTGCTGTTGTGGCTGGGCATGCTCACATTAATGCTCGCCGTGTTCGGTGTGTTTGCTGCCAGAGGTTTGAAAGAACAGGCCGCCTTCCTGATTCTGGCTTCCGTCGCCACCTTACTGGTTGGTATCGGGATTAATAACAGCGCGGCATTATCAGCCAGTTTGTATTACCTGGTGCACTCCACCCTGATAGGTGCTGCGATGTTCCTGCTGGCTGATCTGGTATCACAAGGCCGCGGCAGTTATGCCGATAGGCTGCGTAGTGCACCTGCTATGTCACGGGCGATCCTGCTGGGCAGCCTGTTTCTGATTTCAGCGATTGCGATTGCCGGTGTACCGCCTTTGTCCGGCTTTTTCGGTAAGGTGCTGATTCTGGATTCAGCTATCGGCCATCCTTTCCAGGGCTGGATTTTCATTACCGTTCTGCTCGCCAGCCTGCTGATGATGATTGCCCTTGCAAGAAGCGGCTCCATCCTGTTTTATCAAATCAGTGATGAGGAAGAAAATGACGGCGCTGCGCTGAACGCAAAGGCGGCGGCAGTGATGATGGCTTTATTGATGCTGAGCCCTGTTCTGGTGGTGACTGCCGGTCCGGTGACCATGCTGACTGAGCAGATTGCAGAGCAGGTATCGGGCAGTCAGGCATATATTGATGCTGTGCTCGGTCAAACGGCGGTCACGGGAAAATAATATGTTGAGAAAAGTCTTTCCCCATCCCCTGCTGAGCGTGTCCTTGTGGCTGATCTGGCTGTTATTGAATAACACAGTCTCATTCGGCCATATGGTGCTGGGTGCCTTACTGGCCACCTTTATCCCCTGGTTTACCTCCTCGTTCTGGCAGGAAAAGGTTCAGATCCACAAGCCCTGGCTGCTGGTGAAGTTTGTTGCCATTGTCATTTATGAAATTCTGGTGGCCAACGTCGTGGTCGCCAAACTGATTCTGACCCGCCAGGAAAAATTACAGCCAGGCTTCCTGCATGTACCGCTGGAATTAAAATCACCGGTGGCGATCGGTCTGCTGGCCAACACGATCTCACTGACACCGGGCACGGTGACCTGTGATCTTGCCGAAGATGAAAAAAGTCTGCTGATCCATGCCCTGCATATCGAGGATGCCGAAGCCACCGTGGCTGATATCAAGAATCAGTTTGAAAAACCGCTGAAGGAGATCTTCGACTAATGCTGGAATACGCCATTATCATCGCCTTCGTCATGGTCTGTGCAGCACTACTGCTCAGTCTCTACCGCCTGCTGGCAGGGCCGGATATCCCGGATCGCATCCTCGCGCTGGATACGCTCTACATCAACTCTATCGCCCTGCTGATCCTGCTCGGCATTCATCTCGACAGTATGCTGTATTATGAAGCGGCATTGCTTATCGCTCTGATGGGGTTTATGGGCACCCTGGCGCTCAGCAAATACCTGCTCCGCGGCGATATCATGGAATAAACGATGCTCGATATTATTCTGTCTATTCTGATTATGCTCGGTGGTTTTTTCACCCTGGTCGGCTCACTGGGCCTGTTCAAACTGCCTGATTTTTATATGCGCCTGCATGGCCCCACCAAGGCCAGTACGCTGGGTGTCGGTGCCGTATTGATTGCTTCTGCGGTCTATTTCAGCACCAGCACTGATGAGGTCAGTTTGCATGAAGTGCTGGTCACCCTGTTCCTGTTTATTACCGCGCCGGTGAGTGCTCACCTGATGGCAAAAGCGGCGCTGCACATCAGGGTCAGACAGGATAAACGCACACTCAATAAGTCTGATCAGTGATGCATATCTGGGTCGATGCCGATGCCTGCCCCGGGCCGGTTAGAGAAATTCTGTTCCGGGCATCCAGACGCACCGGACTGCCGCTCACTTTTATTGCCAATCATCCATTAAAGATGCCGGCAGACAGTCAGATCAACTTCAAACAGGTCACTGCCGGTTTTGACAAAGCCGATGACGAAATCGCCTCGCTGGTCAGTCCCGGCGACCTTGTTATCAGCGCCGACATTCCGCTTGCCAGCATTGTCATTGAACGTGGCGCCCTGTGTCTGAGTCCGCGAGGCGAATTACTGGATAAATCCAATATTGCCGCCCGCCTCAGTATGCGTGACTTTATGGATACGCTGCGTTCGAGTGGTGTAGAGACCGGCGGTCATAAAACTTTCCATCAGCGCGACCGGCAGCAGTTTGCCAATCAACTGGATCGCATACTGGCAGGCAGATAAATTTCTGAACCCAGAAATAAAAAGGTCGCTAGCCGTGGGCAGCGGCCTTTTTTGTGCTTGAAGTCGCTTTACATCCGGTATTCAATCCCGACATAGGCTGAAAGAGGCGCCCCCGGGTTAAGAATAGCGTCCGACTCTGAAGCCACGGCACGCACGCTGTGGCTGGCAATATAATCACGCTCGAACAGGTTCCGCACCTCTGCGAACACTTTGAAGTTCTGATTCGACCAGCCGCTTTTCATACCGAACAGCGTGTAATCGTCAATCTTGTAGCTGTTGGCAAAGTCTGCATATCGCTCACCGACATAATCCATGGTCGGACCAATGTAAAAGCCATTTTTATGACGATAGAGCAGCTCGCTTTTCATTGAAAACCTGGGCGCGGCTGGCAAGGTGTTATCAGCAAAAGCAGCATCGTCATCAAAACGGAAGCGGTTCCAGCTCATACTCAGCAGCGGTGTCAGCCGGTGATGACGGTTTTCGCTGAGCGCAATATCAGCACTCAGCAAAGCTTCGATACCGGCATGGATAGTCTCATCTGCATTGCTGGTCAGAAAAGTGCCCGGTGCTGAAGGGTCTTCTACCGACAGGATTTCATTATCCAACCGGGCATAGTAAGCAGAAATATCCCAGTTCATCTGATTGTTGTCACTGAAATCATAATGGCCACGGCTACCAATCTCCCATACTGCCCCCTTCATCGCATCCAGTGCTTGTGAACTGGTGCCATCATCCAGCTGGTAGGTGGTGGGCGGTTCATAAAGACTGCTCAGATTGGTATAGAGCGAGGTATCCTGATTTAACTGATAAATCAGACCGATACGAGGATTAATGTGCTTGTAGTCATCTTCTACCTGCCTTATCGCGGATGAGGACACCGAGGTTGAGCGTACTTCTCGTTCGGCCCGGACTGCCTGAGCCCCGGCAACCACAGTCCAGTCATCGGCGAATTGCCAGCGATTCAGCACGACCAGTTCTAATGTGTTGGCATCATTATCATTGATCTGCCATTTATCCGTCTTGTCACCGGAAACATGATTATAGTTACCCCCATCAACCCAGCTAACACCATAATTGAAACCGATTAACCAGTCATGATCGCCTATTTGGTGGTGGTAACGTGCCATGGTGCCCAGATTGCGCTGACGGTTATCAATCAGCAGCGAGAAAAATGGCGGTGAATAAACGATAGGATGAAACAGTTCCTGTTCTTCATAAGACACACCGAACTCAAAACGCCGGTGATTATCAATCTCCCAGGAGGTTTTATTAGCGATACGCCAGGTATCGACATCCAGTTGAAAATGGCCTTGGTCACGCTCATTAAACGTTCCCGCCTGGTCACGATCTTCCCGGACCTGAGCGCGGGTCAACCCGCCAGCCAGTTCTTCATCGCTGTTGAGTTGAGTAAAGTAAAAACGGGTGGAGACCGTATCACTGAGACGCAGACCGCCATTGACGTAAAGCCCCGTGCGGGTATGGCGGGAATGGTCACGGAAACCATCCCACTCTTTGTTTTCAATGGTGACAAGACCATCAACATGGTCATTGAAGACCTGGGCCGCGGTCATACGGGTCAGTCTCTCGCCGTGACTGCCGCCGGAAACAGATAATGTCAGCGGTGACACATCATAAGCGGTCTGGCTGATGAAATTGATAGCGCCGCCCAGCGTGCTGGCTCCATATTTCATCGCATTGGCACCGCGGGCAAAAACGGCGTATTTGGCACTCAAAGGGTCGATAAAACGGTTATGGTTGTTACCATCGGCTGCGGTGACCGGCAGGCCATCCTGCAGCAGTTTGACACCGTTAGTATCATAATCTGTGGCATCAAGATTGGAGCCACGGCTGGAAAGAAAAACCCTGTCGCTGCCGGTCGGACTCACAGCCCAGACACCCGGTACAAACCGCAGCGCATCCTCAAAACTCGCGACCTGACCTTCTGTCACCTGGTCAATATCAATCAGACTGACACCGCCCGGGGTCTGACGAATTTCATGCTTATCTCCTTCAATGCCAAATTCAGCCGGTGCCACCGTTTCAGCTGTCACCTGCATTTGCTCCAGAGCAAGATTGCCGTGTTCAGCATAGCTCTGACCCGACATGGCCAGCAGACATACAGCAGCGACTGAAGATAATGTCAGGCTTGAGGAGTTCTGATTCATGACAGGTCCAATCTCAATTATTGAACCGCTGAGTTTAGATTGGTGTTGGTCGATAAAAATAAGGGATTTCACGCAGATTGCGTGAAATCCCCTAAAAACGCTATTTTTACAGCTTAATGGTGATGCGTGCCTGTGCCATCGACCACTCTCACAACCGGTGCCGGATATTCCAGCTTGGCTGCACCGTGTGCGCTGTGATTCTGTTTATCGCTATGCTCACCGTGATGGTCATGCGCTTTAGCTTTGTCGCCGGGTACTTGATCCCAGTTCAGTTCGCCGACCACACATTCCTGTCTGACAGGAAAATACAGTCTGGTGGTGGTACCGACGCCGATCTGGCCACGGAAAGCAAACTCGTCGTAATGGTCATTTTCGAGCACCCCGCCATACCAGGTAATTTGGCTGACATCTTCAGTCACTGTTTTACCGTGCGATTGATACGGCTTTTCCAGTACGGATTTAACGACATCGAGTTTCCAGCCGGCCTTGGGCATGGGTTTAGCGCCACGCACGCCGTTGGGTATCGTGATGGTAACTTTGGTGGTGGCCGAACCTTCACAGCCATGGCTGATACCGATGACACCTTTATAATAACTGCCACTTTCGGCATCTTTCTGCTGGATCACGGCGTGGGCTAATGCGAATGAGGGTAAAGCCAGAAATAACATCGGGATCAGTTTCTTCATGTTGGTCTCTCACAGGATGGTTTTATCGTCAGGCCATTTTAAGGAATGGCAGGCCTGTCATGTTGTGTCATTTCACTTACTGACGGTTCAGACATCCGCTTTCAGCATGGCACGGATGTTCGACATATGCGCATCTTTACGGGCCTTGCGTTCTTCCGGATCGGCCTTGGTTTTTTCCGACATCCAGATCAGATCTTCAGACGGCAGCTCACGCAGGAAGCGGCTTTCCTCACATTCGATTTTCTCACCATAACGCTTGCGGCTGTTGGCCAGCGTCATCACCAGGCTACGCTGAGCACGGGTAATGCCGACATAACAAAGCCGGCGCTCTTCCTCGATGCTGTCTTCTTCGATACTGGTACGATGAGGCAGGATTTCCTCTTCCATGCCGATCATAAACACATGCGGAAACTCGAGACCTTTGGCGGCATGCAAAGTCATCAGATGCACCGCATCGGCCTGGTTTTCATCTTCCTGCCGGTCCAGAATGTCCATCAGGGTCAGTCTGGCGGCGATATCGGCAATGCTTTTTTCTTCTGTGTCCTGTTCGATAATGCGTTCTATCCAGCTCAATAGCTCTTCGACATTTTCCATCCGCCGCTCGGCTTTATTGGGGTCGCCGCTGACCTCTTCCAGCCAGCCACGGTATTCAATTTCTTCCACCATATCGCGAATGGCACTGATCAAATCGCCGCGTTTGGCACGATCAGCGATATCCACCAGCCAGTGAGCGAAATGCGACAGGTTGGCAATGGCTTTCTCAGGTAGTTGCTCGGCCAGACCCATTTCAAAGCAGGCACCGAACAGGCTGGTTTTACGCTCGCCGGCGTAATTACCCAAAGTCTGTAGCGTACTCGCGCCGATACCGCGTCGCGGCGTGTTAATCACCCGCAGGAATGCATTGTCATCATCCTGATTGGCCAGCAGGCGCAGGTAGGCCATGATGTCCTTGACCTCGACCCGTGAGAAAAATGAAGTACCTCCGGTCAGAAAGTAAGGCACATTATGCTCACGCAGCACTTTCTCAATCAGCCGTGATTGATGATTGCTGCGGTAGAGAATCGCATAATCCTTGAAGCTCGCCTGATGTTTGAGCTTGTGATAGAGCAGCTCTGACACCACTTTTTCGGCTTCATGCTCATCATCGCGGCAGCCGATCACCCGAATCGGATCGCCCTCACCCATCGCACTCCAGAGCTGTTTCTCAAATACGTGCGGATTATTGCTGATAAGCGTATTGGCGACTCGCAGGATACGCCCCATCGAACGGTAGTTCTGTTCGAGTTTGATCAGTTTCAGACGCGGGAAGTCGGTCTGCAGCTGGGCCAGGTTTTCAGGCCGCGCACCACGCCAGGAATAGACTGACTGATCGTCGTCGCCTACTACGGTCAGGGCTTCACGGATACCGACCAGTTGCTTGACCAGCTCATACTGACAGCCATTGGTGTCCTGGTATTCGTCGACCAGCAGGTAGTGAATACGGGCCTGCCATTTTTTCAGCACCTCGCGATGCTCACGGAACAGCAGCACCGGTTGCAGAATCAGGTCATCAAAATCAACGGCGTTATAGGCTTTGAGCGCCTGCACATAAAGCGGATACACCTTGGCAGCCGACTGTGGCGTGCCGGGCTCGGCGATCTGCATCGCCTGCTCCGGTGTCACCAGCTGGTTTTTCCATTCTGAGATATGCCACTGCACCTTTTCGGCATGATCACTGTCGGCGGCAAAGTCCCGACCCATAATGTCACGCAAGACCGACAGGCTGTCCTGTGCATCAAAAATGGAAAAGCCGCTGCGATAACCGAGCGATTTATATTCACGGCGCAGAATATTGAGTCCCAGTGTATGAAAGGTCGATACCATCAGCCCACGTGCCGATACGCCCTGTTTGCTGCCCATCAACTGCGCCACACGCTCTTTCATTTCACGCGCAGCCTTGTTGGTAAAGGTCACCGCGGCAATATTGCGGGCAGGAATGCCACATTGCTCAATCAGATAAGCGATTTTACGGGTGATCACACGGGTTTTACCGGAGCCGGCACCCGCCAGTACTAACAAGGGTCCTTCGATGTAACGAGCAGCTTCCCGCTGCTGTGGATTCAGGTCATTCACAATCCGGCAGACTCAAAACGTCTGTAGCCAATCGCCTCACTGAGGTGTTCAGTGTGGATATCGTGACTGCCGGCAAGATCGGCAATCGTGCGTGCCACTTTGAGAATACGGTGATAGGCCCGTGCCGACAGGCCGAGCCGGGTAATCGCTTTTTCCACCAGTTGATAATCACTGTCGCTCAAGGGACAAAAAACCTCTATTTCTTTCTGTTGCAACACATTGTTCGCCTTGCCCTGCCGTTCTAGCTGCTTTTGCCGCGCCCGGCTGACCCGATGCCTGACCTGTTCCGAGCTCTCTGCGCTGGCATCCTGCGCCTGACTGCGGAGCAGGGTTTTATCGACCGCCGGCACTTCCACCAGCATGTCGATACGGTCCATCAACGGACCGGATACTTTGCCGCGATAACGGCGAACCTGATCGGCGGTGCAATGGCAGCGAGCCTCGCCAAGATAGCCGCAGGGGCAGGGGTTCATCGCAGCGACCAGCTGGAACCGGGCCGGAAATTCGGCCTGATTGGCTGCTCGCGAGACGGTGATCTTGCCAGATTCTAATGGCTCACGCAGCACCTCCAAGACGTGGCGGTCGAATTCGGGCAGTTCATCCAGGAATAACACGCCATTATGCGCAAGTGATATCTCTCCGGGACGCGGATGACTGCCACCGCCAACCAGAGCCGCCGCTGATGCCGTATGATGCGGTGCTCTGAAAGGTCTCTGCTGCCACTGAGTGACCTCAAAACCTTGACTGGAAATCGAATGCACCGTGGCAGTTTCCACCGCCTCCTGCTCGCTCATCTCCGTCAGAATGCCCGGTAAGCGACTCGCCAGCATGGTTTTTCCGGTGCCCGGCGGTCCTGAAAACAGCAGACTATGGCTGCCGGCTGCCGCAATTTCCAGCGCCCTTCTGGCATGACCCTGACCGCGCACATCAATCAAATCAGGGTAGTCCGGGGAAACATCGAGAGTATCGGTGCGAGTGATACTAAGGCTTTGTTGCCCATGCAAATGGGCGCACACTGCGAGCAAACTCTCCGCCCCTAAGCTGCTGCCCTGTTCCACCAGGCCCGCTTCCTCCGCATTATCAATGGGCAGAATCAAAGCATGTCCCGCCCTGGCTGCAGCCAGCGCCGTCGGTAAAACGCCGTGTACCGGCCGGCACTCGCCGGTCAGCCCCAACTCGCCGATAAACTCTTTGTCTTCCAGCGTCTTCACAGGAATTTGACCCGATGCTGCCAAAATCCCCAGAGCAATAGGGAGATCGAATCGGCCGCCCTCTTTGGGCAGGTCTGCGGGGGCGAGATTAACAGTGATGCGTTGTTGCGGAAAATTAAACTGGGAATTCAGCAGCGCGCTACGGACACGATCCTTACTCTCTTTTACTGCGGTTTCCGGCATGCCCACTATCGACAGACTTGGCAAACCGTTAGAGAGATGGACCTCCACTGTCACAGCCTGGGCTTTCACCCCGGTCACGGCCCGGCTTTTTACCGTTGCAATACTCATTCGCCATCCTTGGAAAATTCGATTAATCGATTCTAACTGATATGTCTTTTTTGAAGTAGTGAACTATTCCGAATAAAGCCTGACGTAAACATGGATTGTCAGCGCGATTTTTTATTTACAACATGCTTGTGTTAGCTTTTATAGCGCACAACCCATCTGAATAAATACTGGAGTTATCATGGACAAGCCCAGCTTGAGGACTTTATTGTTTTTAATTTCAAGCACTTTAACCTCCCCTTTGCTCGCTGATCAGGTCACGCTCGATGACGGTAGTCTGCTCAAGGGCACCATTAAAGAAGTCGCAAATGGTCAGCTCATCATCAATACCGCTTTTGCTGATGACGTCACCATCGACTACAGCCGTGTCAGCCAAATCTCGACTGACAGCAAATACGTGGTGGAGCTGAATAGCAGAGACAGGATTGTCGGCCAGTTGACTGTCGACCAGAATGGCCAGCACAAAATGACCAATACCGCTTTCGGCACTGTTAATGTGGATCCGGCCAACATCCGCAGCGTCTGGGCGACCGATGCCGCCAAACCGCAGGTCGCAGCCGTAGAAGCTGAATACCAGCAGGAAATCGCCGATATTAAGGCTTCCAAAGAACAGGAAGTCGCTGAAATCAAAGAATCCTATGAACAGGCCATGACCGCTTTGCGCGAAGATCGTGATCGTCTGCGGGACCCCTGGAGCGGCAGTCTGGCTTTAGGTGCGACTGGATCTTCAGGTAATACCCAACGTTTCGGTGCCCACGCTCGCGGCGATTTGCATCGTGAGACCGATCTGGAGCGCATGGATCTGTATTTCGCCTTTAACTTCCAGAAAGAAGATGGCGAGCAAACTGTGAACGAGAAACTGGCTGGCCTGTCGCTGGAACGCGATATCAGTGAAATGTGGTTTGTCCGTGGTGCCATGGACTTTGAAATTGATGATTTTGAAGAACTGGATTTGCGTGCGATTGCCACCGCCAGTATCGGTCGTTTCTTCATCCGTGAAGAAGACCTGAAATTCAAAGGCTTTGCCGGTCTGGGTTATCGTTATGAAGGCTACTCAGATGGCACCACCGAAAAAGATCCGACCGGTGTACTCGGTTATGCCGTCGACTATCGCATGAACAGCCATCTGAAACTGTTCCATGACTTTACCTACTACCCTTCATTCAGCAGCCCCGGGCAGAACTACCTGGTTGTTACCAACCTGGGCGGTGAAATGCCTTTGGCGCAGGAGAACTGGAAACTGCGTGCCAGTGTCCGCTCTCAATACAACAGCCAACCGGCGCCTGATGCGGAAACGACCGATACCACTTACTTAATGGATCTGGTCTACGACTGGGAATAAACCAAGTCCAGTTATCAGAAGAGGCGCCTGCGGGCGCCTTTTTTATCTCTGTCGGTTTGATGATGAACTGTCAGCACGCAAACCTGTCTTTTCTGCAAAGGCAGTTTAAAGCCCGCCCGGTTCAGGGTATCCTGCCCCTTCTGAATATGACCTGAAAGGAAATCCACATTGATGAAACCACTTGCTCTGCTATTGGCCCTGCTGATTCCCCTGTTGCTCACTGCCTGCGGTAATGATGACTTTCAGGGCAGATATGTCGCCACAGATGGTATTACCAGTTATGAATTTCTGCCTGAGGGCAAACTCATCATTCTGGATGGTGACAAGGTCATCAGCGCCCGGTATGACTACGACAGCAGCGAGCAAATCATCGAACTGGAATCGGAACAGGAACTGCGTAGCGACACGCTCACAGTCACCGAAGACGGCAAGCTCAGCTTTGACGACACCACACTCACCAAAGGCGTCGACTACCCGATGCTGGAAGACAGCACCTGGATTGGTCATCAGGGTCAAAACACCTTTGCCCTTACCTTCACCAAAACTGAAGAAGGCATGGAGACATTTTCCGAGCTGGTTACCTATTACGATGATGATATGACCTATGTTTATGAAACTGACGACAGCATCACCCGTCTGACAGGTGATAAACTGCTGCTGGACCGCACCCAGTACCGGGTTTCAGATGTGACTGAAGACAGCCTGACACTCTCTATCGGCAGCAACAGCATGCAACTCAAGAAGTACCCGAAAGGCACAGAAATCGAGTTCCGTGAAGGCTATCAGTCAGAAGATGATATACCTAAGAATTAAACCATCAGACAATAAAAAAGGCGCTCAAGGCGCCTTTTTTGTATCTGAACACAGGCCGAAATCAATCCAGATAAGTACAACAGTAATCCACCAGCTCGGTGATTTTAATATCAAAAGATGAGTTCGCCGGCACATTGAAAGACTCACCGCCTTTCACCTGATGCCACTCTGTGGTGTCTTTCAGCCGATAGCTCAGCTCGCCGGCCATAATTTCCATCAGCTCGGCTTTCTCGGTGCCGAAGGTATAGTCACCGGGCATCATAATGCCCAGCGTTTTATAGCTGCCATCGGCAAATGTCACTTTGCGGCTGGTCACCTTGCCATCAAAATACACATTCGCTTCACGGGTGACCGTGACATGAGTAAATTCGGACATATTGTTCTCTTTCAGTAGTTAATTATTTTTGCTCGCTTCCATTTCAGCCACGCGTTTTTCCAGCGCTTCGAGCTTTTCACGGGTCCGCTGCAGAACCTGAGTTTGCACATCATATTCTTCGCGGGTCACCAAATCCAGCTTATTAAAAGTCGAGGTCAGGGCTGAACGGATATTCTTCTCGGCATCCGCCTGCATCTGCACCAGGCCAGGTGGCAAAGCATTGGTGATGCTGTTGACAACTTCCTCTATTTTCTTGGTATCAATCATAAGAGTTCCTTCGATTTATTAGTCTCTGCTCTCATTCTACGGTAATTTGGCACCGACTCAATTGTAGCCGTTTTCCGCTGGCTTATATCTTCACTCTGCATAGCTTAAGAAGCCCTGAGTATTCACAGAAATGAATTTTTTAAAAGACCTTGTGTCCAGACTGACAATGGCCAAGTAAAGGATGTTTTATGTCTGACTCAGCCACCAGCATGCCCCGGGACAAAGCTTTTGATAACACGCTGGCTTTATACCGTGAAGGCTATGACTTTATCCGTAATCGTTGTCGGCAACTGGATACGGATGTTTTTCAAACACGAATTCTGTTAAAACCCACAATTTGCATGACGGGTCGCGAGGCAGCCAGGCTGTTTTATGACCAACAGAAATTTCAACGCAGCGCCGCCGCCCCCAAAAGAGTGATGAAAACCCTGTTTGGTCAACATGGCGTACAAGGGCTGGATGGCGAGGAGCACCGTCACCGCAAAGCCATGTTCATGGCGCTGATGAGCCAACAGCGTATCGATGATTTGGTCGAAATAACTGAGGCCTCATGGTGGTCAGCAATACATCAATGGGAGCAAACCCAGCAGCCCGTCGTATTGAAAAACGCTGGGGCAGAGATACTTACCCGGGCCGTTTGCCAGTGGGCTGGAGTGCCACTTGAGCCCGATGAGACTCCTTATCGGAGCCAGCAATTCACCCTGATGATCGAAGCTGCCAGCAAAATGGGTATGAAGCACTGGCAAGGGCGACAGGCAAGAAACTCCATGGAAAAATGGTGTCGTGAATTGATTCAGCAAATTCGGCTTGGAAAGCTATCAGTGTCTGAAAACACAGCTCTTTATCAGATTGCTTATCATCGTCAACTTAACAATCAATTCCTGACCACCCAGGTCGCCGCCGTAGAATTATTGAATGTGCTGCGACCCACTGTCGCCATTTGTTACTACGTCGTGTTAACCGCGCTGGCCTTGCATCAGTTCCCGCAGCATGCAAAGCAACTGAACGACAAAGCATCACGGCAGCGTTTCGTTCAGGAAGTGCGCCGCTTCTATCCCTTTTTTCCTGCCACCATGGCCCGTGTTAAGGAGACTTTTCAATGGCAGGGCTATACCTTTGAAAAGGGTCATCGGGTCATGCTCGATCTTTATGGCACTAACCACGACAAAAGATTATGGGTAGACCCTGAACAGTTCAGGCCAGAGCGATTTCTCGAGCAGGAGCCGGACGCATTCAGCCTCATCCCGCAGGGCGGGGGTGATCACGCCCAAAACCATCGCTGCGCTGGTGAGTGGATAACCCTAGCCATCATGGAATCAATGACAAAACTGCTGGCCACCAGCATCGACTATACCGTTCCGGAACAAAATCTCTCCCTGTCTCACAACAAAATGCCTGCCATGCCAGAGAGCGGATTCATTATTTCTGACGTCACTACCCGGCCTGAAGCAGCTAAGGCGTGATTCAAAGTGAAATTTCCTGCTATAAGAAAGCCACCGGCCAGGATCTGCCTGCCCTCCAAATCCCTTTGTCATAATGCTTTGTGGGAGCATGAAAGCCGGAACCCGACGCAAAACAGTTTGTCATCAACAGGGAGCCTAGCTAGACTAAAAGTAACTTAAATCACAACGGAATGAATCATGAACACTGTGACTATCTGGAGCATTTTTGCACTTGGCGTGATTTTCGCCGCCCTAATCGGCTTTGCTATCGGTCGGCGGCAGGCACCGGGTGGCTCTGCCCAACTCAAAGATCTGCAGGAAGAACACGACCAGCAACTGGCGCAAAAACAACTGGAACTGGAAGCCTATCAGCAGGAAGTGCACGAGCATTACCATAAGACTGCCAGCTTGTTTAAAGAGATGGCCGGCTCCTACAAAGAATTGTTCGACCACCTGTCAACTGGCTCAGACAAGCTGGGTGATTTCTCCGATCAGCGCATCCTGCCGGAACGTGCTGGGGCATTGCTGGATGGGCCGGATCTGCAACCGAAAAGTGACTTTATGAATCCTAGGGATAAGGATGAGGATTCGTTGACGCGATAACGTAGCGGCGAGGTTCCAATATGGCGACTTCAATCATTAGACTGGATAAAAAGCTAATTGCAAGAGCCTCAAAGCAAGCAGAGGCTCAAAACAGAACACTATCTCAGCAAATAGAGCACTGGATAAAAATTGCTCAGATTGCGGAAGACAATCCTGATCTGCCATACGAATTTATTAAACAAGCTCTGGCTGCTAAAGCTGAGCGAGACAGCGGAAAAATGTTCCCCTATCCCCTTTATCGAAGAGATTCTCAATAATGCATTGGTAGTCGCCCAATGCTTTGTGGACCATACAGGCAGACATAGAGAAACCTTTGTACCCTTGTTTCTGTTTCTGCTATCCCAAAGAGCCTCTGAAGGAGAAGTTCTCATGGAGAATAGAGGGCATGACTCTCTTGTCATTAGTATCCCAGAGAACTTCATAAAATCTTCAGGCTTGGTCTTTATACATTAACTGCTGTCAAAATCATTACGCTTCATTCAGCCGACGCGTCAGCGGTCAGCTGAAGTGATTTATCAGGCACTATCTCCATCTAGATTGTAGAACCATTTCTTACAACCATACTAAATCCCAACTTTTCATAGAGACGTTTGGCCGGATTATCCACAAACGTTGTGAGTCTGATTAAAGTATGTTGATTCTGTGTCAGAAAATCAGTGAGAAGCTCTGTCCCAATACCTCGTCCCTGAAATTCAGGAGCAAGTTGAATGTTGTCGATATAGAGTGAATCTTTGTTGGTTACATGACTGAAGTATCCAACTGCTTTATCTCCAATTGACAAAATTGTTAGAGCATCCTGACGCCAAGTAAAAACCTATTTTCTTTATCGATTGCGCTGTGTATTGTTTTATCGATAGCGTACTTATCCCTCTCCTCTAGCTCCTTTTTGGTAACCCAAAAAGGGCCGCTCAGCGCCACCCTGAATTCAGCCGGCACTTGCATAGTCAAGTCGATGATATTAGTTACAAAACTTTCTACTCTTGATGTGTCCTCAACTGGTACCGCATACTGAGATATTGCGACAGTTACCACCTCAGAAATATCTGGTTCAACACCGTTCTGAACGCAATCCAGAGTTGCCAATACACATGATTGAAACAAATTTTGAGAATAATCTGTCCTATTTAACCCAGGAAGCCGCCCGCCTTTTTTACTTTCATGCTTCGCTAAGCAGATAAGCAACGACTTATAATCACCCTCAAACACCAATGGGTTTAAGCAATCACCTTCACCAAACCAAAACTCATATTGCCCTTTGGGTATCCAGTCTTGATAAGGGAGGAGCTTTCCGAATAAAGGTAGTTCATTCTTCAAAGCATCCCAGCCAGAAAACTTAAGGTTTACCATATCTATACTGTGCGCACCCAAGTACCCGTCATAATCCGATGGCAAAAATATGGCGACTTCGACTTCAGCATTAACAAGATGATCCCAACCACATATCCAAAATATACGCTCAGAGGCGGCACGAATAGGCGATGCAGACTGCCCTATCTTAGTCAAACTAATCTCATCTATTGAAGGAGTTATATTCTTTACCGTTTCAATGGCCTTACTTAACTCAACGAAATATAATGGATCGTGCTTTGCTTTATTATAAAGCTTTCTCAAATCATGAATTTTATCGATCAAAGAATGATCTGATAGATCATTTTTGAGTTCATCTATAAACGAAACGAAATTGTCATTATTGCTTTTTAAAGGATATACATCTTTCTTGAGGAATAATTCAATCCTTGCCGCAGCTTGATTGATCAAATCTCGAATATCAGCCTGGGAATAACCGTGTATTGCAAAGCGCTGTAAAGAATTAACAATACTTATAATATCGTTTTTTGTTTTTTCTGCGTAACTTGCCATTCGTTCAATCTCGATTTGTCTCTAACGCCGCGGTTTGGGGCTGACATGGAGCGCCAGCGGAATGGCAGTCCCAGCCGAAGGCGACAACACCGCCTTGTTAGAGCGCCACCAGCTCGCCCAATTTTGCTGCTATGTTTTCCATTGAGTCTTCAGCTGTGCTAAGACCACTGCGCGAGCCAAGCAATGGACTAACTTCACGAAGAGCCTCATATGTTGTGTCATGCACAATGGGAACCAGAAGATCCCGAGCAAGTAGTGCAGAAAGCTCTTTGTCTGCAATACCTTCTGCTTGGACTCGCCGCAAAAAAGCTGGAGTTACCAGCACAATACCGACTCGTGAGTTAGCCAAACCTTTATCAATTTCTCGCATTAAAGAAGAGCCAAGCACAACATCTTTCTCGCTGAACCAAACAGTAACTCCGAGTGACTCTAGATGATCATGCAAATCCTTCGCAGCTCCTTTCCTATCGTCCCAAGCGTGACAAAGGAAAGTATCTCGAAGATCAGGTACAGACGCTCTCTTTTCAATGTTTTCACGATAAGGTGTGAGGGTCCTAACCTCGGCAGGCGTGTACATAACCGACGAGCTGGCACTAGACCAGCGAGGCTTTGTGGTGCGACTAGAACCTCCGCCTCCACTCCGGCTGCCACCATCACTACCATATGATGAATAAGTTGGCGATGAATATGCTCTATAGCCGCTATAACGGCTACTGCCACCGCATGCTGGGCAAGCGGCTCTACCGCTCGCTGTGCGATGCCCTTGTCTTGGTGCTGTGCATCTTGCCATTCGTAAGTTCCCTCTGAATTGAATTACTTTATTGCTCTAACAGCCTGTTAATGAGGCCAACGGCCTCATAATATTTATTATCGGGCCGCCTTTTAATTCCATTGCCACAACATATAGATAAGAAGCAATTTATTGTTTTATCAGTAAAAAATCAAACCAAGACTGATAAGTTAAATAAAAAAACAGGCCGATGAGATAAAGACAGCTCTATTTTTCAAGCTGGTTTTTCAACCCACTCTCCCGCTGATGCCGAGTCTGGATGGTATGTCTTAAAACCTGCTCGGTTGCCAGGATACTGAGTGTTTTTCTGGCACGGGTGATGGCGGTATAGAGCAACTCACGGTTGAGAATGGGGCTGATCTCGTCGGGCAATAAAATACTGATGGCATCAAACTCGGAGCCCTGGCTTTTGTGCACGGTCATGGCGAAAACGGTCTCATGCGCTGGCAGGCGATTTAGCCCGACCCATCTCAGTTCTTCACCGAAATAGAAGCAGGCTTTAAGCTGGCCTTGTTCATCTCTCAGAATCACGCCGATATCACCGTTGAATAACTGCTGACGATAGTCATTCTGAGTAATCATGATCGGTCTGCCGGGATAATAGGTCTGCGCGGTTCGCCAGCCTCGCTGGGCCAGCAAACGGGTCATCATCCGATTGACTGAGGTGACTGATTGCGGGCCTTGTTTAAGTGCCGCCAGCACGCGGAATTCATCAAAGGCCTGCAGAATCTGTTGCGGTCTGGCCTCATTTTCAACGGCATCAATAAAGGTCTGATAGCCTTTCGAAACGGTGTTGAGCAGACTCTGTTCATCGGGTGGCAGCCAGGTAGATTCAGGCTGTGCCTGCAGCAGATGAATGGCATTGTCACTGTGACCGGTATTGACCTGCGATGCGAGTTGACCAATCAGGCTGTCCTTGTCGAAACGGTAGCTATGTTGCAGACGGACAAAACTATCGGTAAGGATATGGCTCGCACTCTGGCCGTCGCCCCTCGAGAGGGAAGAAGGTTGGTATTTCTCCATATTGAGCGCGTGAAACTGGATCATGAACTCATCCGAGAAATGACCCTGTTCGCCTTCACTGAGGTTAGCCAGCACCGCGCCGGACTCCACTGAAGCAAGCTGCTGACTATCACCCAGCAATATCAACCTCGCTTTCTGGGGCATGGCCCGCATCAGCTTGGCCATCAGGCTGATATCAATCATCGAGGCTTCATCGATAATGAGCACATCGAGTGGCAGGGTTCGTTCCGCGTTATAACGGCCCTGTTCGTTGTGTTCGGTAATACCAAGTAGCCGATGCAGGGTTTTCACTTCCAGATTCTGTTCCCGACTAATGGATTGTTGAAGCCGGGCGGCAGCCTTGCCAGTGGGGGCAGCCAGTCCGATTCTCAAATCATCGGACTGCTTGCTCAAGCACTGCAGGATTTTCAGAACAATGGTGGTTTTGCCGGTGCCGGGACCACCTGAAATAACCGCGATATGCCAGCTGAGGGCGATGGCAACGGCGACTTTCTGCCAGTCGATACCTTCAACCGGATTGTGCCAGTCGGCTAAATCCTTGTTGAGTTGAAAAACATCCAGGTCTTCAACCTGATGCAAACGCTGGCGAATAGCATCAGCCACATCCCGTTCATCCAGCCAGTAACGATAGAGATACAGCAGCCCCTCATCAGTCAGAATCAGCGGCTTATATTCACCGGGCTCACCAACCGACTTACCGGCTTTTAATGCGGCTTGCCAGTCTTCAATGCTACCCGGCAACAAGTCGGCCATGGCTTGCAGGGTCTCAGGCAGATGGGCCAGATTGAGACAGACATGGCCCTGTGCCATCGCTTCGGTCAGCAAACCTGCCGTAAGGCTGATGACGGGGTGTTCGCCCTGTTCTTTGCGATCGATAAAAGCAGCAAACTGACAGGCCAGTTCACTGAAGCCGTGTTGACGCAGCAGATTCAATGGCTCAGTCATCGGCCACCTCGGTCATCGCTTTATCCAGTGCTTCCAGCATTTCGGCCGTTGGTCTGTCGTAGTAGACACCCGCCTGTCCCCAGTCGGGCTGCATGCCACGGATAAACAGATAATAGACACCGCCGAAGTGGCTGTCAGGGTTGTAATCCGGCAAGCGTGTTTTGAGGTAACGATGCAAAGCCAGGCTGTAAATCAGATATTGCAGCGGATAACCATGCATGACCATCGCCTCATTCAGTGCCGCCGTGTCATACTGCGCCGCTTTATCGCCCAGCCAGTTGGATTTGTAATCGGCGACATAGAAGCGACCCTCATATTCAAACACCAGATCGATAAAGCCTTTCATAAAGCCCTGGATATCATTAAAGCTGAGTTGTTTTAGTGCCCGCTCCAGTACCGGCATGGTGTGGGTAAATGGCTGCAAGGCATGTTTTAAACGACTGACGGTGAGGTCATTGACCGGGAAGTAGAAAGCCATCTCATCAAGCCGTTTCTCCGGGCTGAGTGCATTCAAAGTCAGTGAGGATTCGGTCGAGAGTGATGTTTTCACCACCGACTGCAGCCAGTCCATGACGACCGGTGTCCAGTCGCTATCAATACCGTATTGGCTCAGCGTTTTGTGCACCAGTTGCTGCCATTCGGGGCCGGTGGTGTGAAAATCCCAGTGTTCAAACAGACTGTGCAGACAGGTACCGGCATTGGCGCCGCGAGGGAATCCGAAGCGATCCAGTCTGTGCTCTGGCGTTTGCGGCCATTCAAGCGTGACCGTCTCGGCATCATAATCGGGTTGTTCGACGCTATGGCCCCGGGTGAGACCACTGAAACTGCTGACCTGCCAGACTTTTTTAATCTCAGCGTCAAACTCTCTCGCCTGTAGCTGTGCACTTTTATCAGATTGAATGATGCGCTGTGCGGTCGTCATGGCTTCTGATTTCTGGACACGGATATTGTCCGGGGCCCCGGCTGCCAGCTGGCTGAGGTCCTCCAGCATAGCGGCGGCTTCGGGCTTGTCTTTATTGCCGTGCAACAGGCTGAACAGGGCCGTTTTCTGAGCTTCCTTGGCGGCACCCCAGTTGATGATGCAACGCTCACGGGCCCGGGTCAGCGCGACATAAAGCAGCCGCAAATCTTCTGCCTTTTCTTCCTGCTCAACCACTGGCTCTGCCAGCGTAAATCCGGGTTCACCAAAAGCGACGCAGGCTTCATTGTCTTCACCGCGATGGAAGGTCATGATCGCCGGCTTTTGCGGTGGTTTGCCGTAATGCCAGAGGAAGGGACAGAACACCACCGGATACTCCAGACCTTTACTGGTGTGAATGGTGATGACTTTGACCAGTTGTTCGTCACTTTCCAGCCGGATTTGAGCGGCATCCTGCGTTGCCGCACTGGACTGACGCTGGGCAGCAAACCAGGTCAGAATCGCTTCAATACTGCTGTTGCGTTTACTGGCATAGGCCTGAATCAGTTCCGCCAGATGCATCAGGTTGGTCAGCTGCCGCTCGCCATCAGGCTGAGCCAGTAAGCGTCGTTGTACATCCAGTTCCACCATCAGGGATCGCAGCATCACGATAAAGCCTTTCTGCCGCCAGCGCTCATGCAGCGTGACAAAGGCATCGGTCTCTGCCAGCCAGGCATTATCATCCTGTTGCAATTCGTATATCTGCAGTGCGCTTTTGGCAAATAGTGGCGTCGCCAGTGCGGTCGCGATCAGGCTGTCGTTGCCGGGATTGGCGATCGCCATCAACACCCTTTCCAGCATCACCGCCTGCATCGACTGGAATACGTTATCGCGGGATTGCTGCACACTATTCACACCGCGAAGACGCAGCGCCTGCTGAATCGATGAGGCCTGAGTATGGCTGCGAACCAGCACGGCAATATCGCCGCCGTTAAGCGGGCGGCTATTGTCGTGTTTGTCGGTCAGCATGACCTTGCCCGCATTCGACTGGGCGATGAGTTCGACGATTTGATCGGCGGTATTGGCGGCAGCCCAGGCATGCATATCGCCCTTGTTGACCGGATCCTGTTCTGAATCCAGCCAGACGAATTCCAGCGGTGCTGCGGCCTTACCATTAATCGTCAGCGCCGGCTTATTGTCGCGGGCGGATTTGACCGGGTGGAAAGGAATCTCATCATAGATAAAAGCCTTTTCAACCCGTTCGAACAGGCTATTAACGGCTTCCACCAGCAGCGGATGCGAACGCCAGTTGGTATCAAGATTAAACTCCCTCTCTGAAGCCCGCTTGGCATTCAGGTAAGTGAAGATGTCAGCACCCCTAAAGCTGTATATCGCCTGCTTGGGGTCACCGACAAAAAACACCGGATGGCCGCTACCGTTGAACAGGCGATAAAAACAGTCATACTGAATCGGGTCGGTGTCCTGGAATTCATCGATCAGGGCAGCACGAAACTGCTCGCGAATCCGGGCAGCCAGTTTATCGCCCTGACTACCCTGCAGAGCCTGTTGCAGGTTTAACAGTAAGTCGTCAAAAGCCTGCATTTTATTCTGCAGTTTGCGTTTGGGCAGTTCCTGACAAAGATACTCAGCGAGTTGACGGCGCAAGTGCTGAAGCTGCAGTTCACGGCTGGCTATGAGCTTCTGATGCGACTCCAGAAAGCGCTGAGCATGGGACCAGAATGGATGGTCCGGTAGGGTCTGATTTTTCTTCAGCGCCGGTTCCAACCGCTCACGGGTGAAGCGATTCAGTTGTTCGAATACCTGATCCGGCAGGTTCTCCTGATTCAGCATCTCCACCAGCATTTGCAGCCAGTTCTGCACCCAGTCTGAACGATAGCTGGTCGCTTTGAGCAGATTATTGTCAGTGATGATGGCAATGACTTCAGCACTGTAGTTGAGCCAGCACTGCTTTAATGACTCAAAGTCAGTTTCCGCCTGCAGCCGGGCATTATCAGGGTCAATTTCAGGCAATGGCAGGTAATTGAGATAAGGTTTACCGGGCAGGTTCCCGACGGCACTGAGCAGGGTTTCCGGCGTTTGTTTTTGACGCAGCAGGTAATGCGCGAACTCCGAATCGGCCGTGCTGACTTCTCTCCGCCAGAAGTCGTCGGCAACCGCCTGCTTGATGGCTTCTTCATCGGTCACCATTTCCATATCAAAGAAATGACCACTCTCAAATGCAAAGTCCTGCAGCGCCCGCTGGCAGAAGCCATGAATAGTGTAAATCGCCGCTTCATCAAAGCTCTGAATAGCCAGTTTCAGTCGTTTCAGGGCCTTGGGATCTGCACCATCCTGCCCACTGAGCTTGAGCCGCTCATCCACCAGCCGTTGACGCAACCTGCCACGCAGTTCTTCAGTAGCGGCGCGGGTGTAGGTGACGACCAGGATCTGGCTGACTTCCAGTTCCTTCTGAATTACCAGCCGGCAATACAGTTCTGCCAGGGTAAAGGTTTTACCGGTACCGGCACTGGCCTCAATCAGATTGAGGCCCTCAAGCGCCACGGTATCTGCTGAAAACAGGCTCACAGCTTGCCTCCTTCAATATGCTGAAGGATATCCTGATAAACCTGCTGGGCGATTTCGCCAAACTCCTCGTCAATCGGTGGCTCGGGGTAAAGCAGTTGATAATAAGGATCATCCTGTTCGGCCATGGCGCGGTTACTGTCCGGTGCCCAGATCTTGGCAGCGCGTTTGAAGGCATCCTCGGGGTTCTTACTTTCAGTCGCCTTAAAGTATTCCAGACTGCTTTTATCAAAGAACTTGAGTGGCTGATGACAACCCTGCCAGTAGAGCTTAAGCAGGCCGGCCATGATCTGTGTCGCACCGGTTACTGGCAGAAACAGCATTTCCGAGTCCTCGGTAATCAGGCGGGTTTCCAGCACTACGGCTTCCGGGCTCAGGATGTTAAGCATCAGATGATCAATCCAGGCAGCAATGATGTCTCTGCCTTTTTTCCTGGCGAGGCGATAGCGCAACAATCCCTGCGGACTGATATTGTCGAGCTGCCCGCCCAGATAAAAACCATCAATACTGACATCCACCGGTATCGCAAACTGTTTACCCAAAGGCAGATTGGCTTCGAGCTTATCGACAAACTCCTCCACCTTGTCGGCTTCCTGCTCATACCAGGCATCACCGACATCCCCCTGTGGCAACATGCCGGTGGCATCAATCACCGGCTTAAGACCTTCATCACTGCACTGACTCAGCTTGGCATCCAGCAGTAACTGACGCAGTTGCCAGCTCTCCAGCCCATCAAGCTGGAAGGGTTCCCGGCTTTCCAGTTCCTCGTCTTCCAGTTCAAGCCTGACCCCGAGCCGTTCACGCAATAGAAACCGGGCAGGATGGGCAAAGAAACGCGCCAGTTGAGATGCGGTTAACTCGCGCCAGCTGTCATCGGCTTCCGGCAGTGGTGCATCGAACCATGCCTGCTGCTGCCACTCACTGTCATCCGGACACTGTGAATGCTTGTAGCTGAACAGCCCGGGGTGACTACCATCAAAATAGCGGCGGCTAAAAGGCTGCAATGGGTGATGCGTTTTGATCTGGCTCAGTATGTCTTCGCCTGTCTCGGTTTCAAAACGCTCGTTGAGCAAATCCTGCAAATCACTGACCAGCACCGAGGGGGGAATGTCGCTGTTATCGACAATGCTGGCACCGACATAGCTGATGTAGAGCTGACGGCGCGCGGACAATAAAGATTCCAGGAACAGATAGCGATCATCTTCGCGGCGGGAGCGATCCCCCTCGCGGTGATCATGCGCCAGCAAATCAAAGCTCAATGCCGGTTGCCGTCGCGGGAAAACCTCATCATTCATGCCGATAAGGCAGACAACATCAAACGGTATACTGCGCATCGGCACCATACCGCAGAAAGTAATACCGTGGCCCATAAACCGGTGGGGGCTGTCGATGCTGTCGAGATGAGACTGCAACCAGCTCTGCACCAGGTCGACCGCGATATCGTCATTGAAACTGGCGTGTTCACTACTTTCCACCAGCCGTTCCAGCTGCCTGCGAATCGCGGTCACTTCCATATCAAACTGCGGGTCCTCAAGCCCGTCAGTCGAGAAAAAAGCTTCCAGACACAGATTGAGCTGGCTTTGCCAGGCTGCAATATTGTGTCTTCTGGATAACAGTTGACGCCAGTGATCGAGGGTATCAATGAACTGACACAGTGCAGCGACGATGCGGGCCCTTTCGCCGCTAATCCCATCCATCGCGAGTTCACCATCAAACAGTCTGAGCGGTTCACCGGGCTCGTTTAATGGCATCGCAAAACCCAGCATCAAGCGGTTTAAACCAGCACGCCAGGTGTTGGCATCACTGGCCGGCAAATCAAGCTGGCTTTTATCATTTTTATCGAGCCCCCAGCGGGTACGCGTTTCCCGGCACCATTCACGAATCCAGACCAGCGCGGCATCATCCAGCCGGAAGCGTTGCTGCACGGCCGGGCACTCGAGCAGGGCCAGCACCGTCTCGACATCAAAGCGTGACTGCGGCAGTTGCAACAGCGTGAAGAAGGTATTGATAAGCTGACTTTCCTGCTGGCCACTGCTGTCAGCAATGCTGAAGGGAATGCGGAGCTTTTCTTCGGCAGCGCCGAAAACCGCCTCAATCCAGGGCGCATAGACATCAATATCCGGCGTCATCACCACGATATCGGTCGGCGACAAATCCGGCTCGCGTTCAAACATGGCCAGCAACTGATCATGCAGCACTTCAATTTCACGCATCGGGCTGTGGCAGACATGAATCGCTATCGAGTCATCCTCTTCCGCCACCGGCGTTTTTTCGCCCTGCACCAGCTCGATCATATCTGCCTGAATATCGGCGAGCATAAAACCGGTTGCAGGCTCAGCGAACACGCTTTCTTCCTCGTGCTCGGTTTCCTGCAGCTGGCGGAAAAACGACTGACCCTGTTTGCCCAGACTCGCCAGCAGTGGGTGACCCGGTTCAGATTCCTCAATCTCGAAGTCAAACTGCAACTGTTCTTTCTGCTGCTGTTTCTGATCCCGGAGATCACCCCAGTAATGTTCACTCGGCGACAGGTAATACAGGGTGATGTCGATAAATCTAGCCAGCAGCTCAAAGGTCTGCAGATACACCGGCGGCAAAGCAGAAATGCCAAAGATGCTGATTCTGGGTGGCAGTCCCGGCGGTGGCGAGTCACTGTTTCTGAGCTGCTCATGCATCTTCTGCAGCAGGTAAGCACGATGCTTGGGCTCATTGTCATGTTCCGTCAGCCGGTACCATAGCTGACTCTGCCAGTTATCGGTCTCGCCCCGCTCCCAACGCTGGACCCAGTCCGGACGGTACATCAGGTACTGGTCAAAGGTATCGGCGATGCGCTCAGCTAACTGATAGCGTTTGAGTTCATCTTGGTTGTCACCCAGATACGCCGCTACCAGTTCAAATCCTGGCTGTTGAACACAGCGTGGCAACAAGGCGTAGATCCGCCATGCCAGAGACGACTTCGCATAAGGCGACTGCAGGGGAATTTCAGGCCAGAGTTCGCGAAATAAATCCCAGATATAAGCAGACGGAAACGGAAACTGAAGGTTGGCGGCGATGCCGTGACGGTTCGCCAGAAACAGGGAAAGCCAGCGCGATAATTCATTACTCTGAACCAGAATGGTTTCGGCATCAAAAGGCCCAAGTGGCGTGGCACGCTGTTGTTCGGCCAGGTGGTCAGCCAGAAATCCCATATTGTTGCTGTAAACCACCTTGAGCATGCGCGTGCTTATCCCTTAAATTCTATTGCTATCGATGCATTCTACAGTGAAACATTTGGCCTGTTCAGGCATCAATATGGTATCTGATAACGAAGTCGGAATTGATTATGACTAAAAGCTATAAAAAAGATGACTCAGCCATAGCGCAACTGGATAACCTGCAATATCAGGTCACCCAGCAATGCGGTACGGAACCGCCCTTTAACAACGCCTTCTGGGATAACAAAGAGCCGGGACTGTATGTCGATATTGTCTCCGGTGAGCCTTTGTTTTCCTCTACCGACAAGTTTGATTCCGGTACCGGCTGGCCCAGCTTTACGCAACCGGTCGAGGCTGACAATGTCACCGATCATCAGGATGAAAGTCACGGCATGAGTCGTACCGAAGTGCGTTCGCGTCACGGTGATTCGCATCTTGGGCATGTATTTCCCGATGGGCCTCAAGACCGTGGCGGCCTGCGTTACTGCATCAACTCAGCCAGTCTGCGTTTTATTCCGGCAGATAAACTGGAAGATGAAGGCTACGGCGAATATCAGCATTTATTTGAAGCTAAAAAAGCCGCCACGGAAGAAACCGCGCTCCTTGCCGGTGGTTGTTATTGGGGTATGGAAGAGCTGTTCCGCAAGCAACCTGGCGTGCTCAGAACCCGCGTCGGCTTTACCGGTGGTCATGTACCGGATGTCAGCTACAGTGATGTCAAACAGGGCCATACCGGTCATGCCGAAGCGCTGGAAATTGTCTATGACCCACAAAAGACCAGCTACCGCGAACTGCTGGAATTTTTCTTTATCATGCACGATCCCACCACCAAAAACCGTCAGGGCAATGATGTCGGTGACAGCTACCGCTCGGCGATATTCTGTATGAACGAGGAACAAGCCAGAGTCGCCTCAGAGGTGATTAAAGACTTCAATGCCAGCGGCAAACTGCCAGGTCCGATTGTGACTGAAGTCGTCAAAGCCGGACCGTTCTATGAAGCGGAACCCGAACATCAGGATTATCTGCAGCATTATCCCGCTGGCTACACTTGCCACTGGGTCAGAAAAGACTGGGCGCTGGATAAATAAGCTTAAGCCCGGCTGAGCCGGGCACTATTTCAGCTTGCGGATATCAAACAGGTCGAGAATCTTGCGCTCGAACCAGGGTTCGGTGATACCCCGCTTCATCTTAAACAGGAAGTATTTTTCGAAGGCGATTTTGCTCCATTGCACCCAGTGGCCTTTTTTCATCCAGGCCACATTACGGGGTGGAATCTGCGGCTCGGCGATAAAGGCGGCGCCGGTATGACCGAGGTCTGCCAGACAAATCGCATTCCAGCTGGGACGGCTTTTCAGTTCACGACCTTCAATCGAGGCGGTGATGTTATCGACGGTAGCGCGCGTCATGCTCTCAATCATATAGCCGGTTTTGGGCGCGCCTACCGGCAAAGCAGTGGCTTCCACCGGTGGTATCGCTATACAGACGCCGATGCCATAAATATTGGGATAGGCCACATTGCGCTGATACTCATCGACTTTCAGAAAACCGCGCGGATTTACGGCATCCTCACCCAGACCGGCGACACAGTCCACGCCTCTGAAAGCCGGAATCATCATTGAATACTTGAACGGCAACTGATGGGTTTTGATGGTTTCGGCCTTATCATCCACCTCTTCCACCCGCATCTGACCCGATTCAACCTGTTTAACGCGGGCATTGGTGATCCACTTGATATCGTTCTTGCGAAACTCGGATTCGAACAGGCCTTTGGAATCACCGACGCCGCCAAGGCCCATATGACCGATGTAGGGTTCGGGAGTGACAAAGGTGATCGGCACCCGGTCACGGACTCTGGCTTTTCGAAGCGCACGGTTCATGATCATCGCAAACTCATAGGCAGGACCAAAGCAGGACGCACCCTGTACCGCGCCCACCACGATAGGACCCGGGTCTTTAACAAACTGGCGCCAGCTATCAAAGGCATCCTCGGCGTGATCGACGGTGCAGATAGATTCGGTAAAGCCCTTGGGGCCAAAACCTTCGATTTCATCAAAAGCGAGTTTGGGACCGGTGGCGACCACCAGATAATCATAAGTCAGATGGCTGCCATCGGCGAGCGTCAGACGGTTGTACTGGGCTTCAATTTCACTGACGCCACTGTCGTAAAAATCGATACCTTTATGATGCAGCGCCGGCGCGAGTTCAAAACTGATGTGATGACGTTTACGCCAGCCGACCGCCACCCAGGGATTACTGGGAACAAAATGAAAGATCGGGGTATTCGAGACCACCGTGATTCGGTGGTTATTACCCAAAGCTTCCTTCAGTTCGTAGGCGGCAGGCAGACCGCCCGTGCTCGCGCCTATGATGACAACATGCGCCATAAAGATTCCCGGCTCTCAGACAGAAACACTCAAACTAAAACTTTTTGCTCTCACTGACAATCAGTGCAGGGTATCCGGGTCGCTACCCGGTGACACCGCATCACTGAAGATTTCAGCTACATCGACCTTATCGAAATGATAATGTTCATTACAGAACTCACAGGCGACTTCAATCCCGCCTTCGGCATCAATGATGTCTTCTGCCTCTTCCTGGCCCAGCATGCTGATGGTCTCGGATACCCGTTCACGCGAACAGGTACAGGCAAAACTCAGGGTGGCCGGGTCGAATACGCGCACTTCTTCTTCATGAAACAGACGGTGCAGCAGGGTTTCCATTTCCAGCGTCAGCAGTTCTTCGTCAGTCACCGTGGAAGCCAGCTGGCTGATGCGTGACCAATCCTCTTCCGCTTTTTCCTTGTCGGCTTCTTCACTCGGCAGTTGCTGCAGAAACAGGCCGGCCACGTTGTGATCATTGGCATAGAGCCAGATTTTGGTGGCAAGCTGCTCGGAATGAGCGAAATAGGTTTCCAACGTGTCGGCAATGGTGTTGCCCTGCACACTGACCACGCCCTGGTAGGGCTGCTTTGCGCCTTCGACTTCAATGGTAATCGCCAGCGTGCCTTCACCCGTCAGATCGCTGAGCCCCTGGCTGTCATCGACTTCGCCCTCCCACTGAGCAAAAGCGCGCAGGGTATTGGCACTGGTGCATTCCACCATCAGCAGACTGACTGGGCCTTCTGACCGAATCTGCAGTACCAGCCGACCTTTGATTTTGACCGTGGAAGTCAGTAAGGCAGCCGCGCCCATCATCTCACCCAATACGCGACGAATCGGAGCGGGGTAGTCACGACGGTTGAGCACTTCCTGCCAGGTTTCCTGCAGGTTGACCCATTCGCCGCGGATAGCCGCATTATCAAAAAGAAAACGTTGTAAACAATCTGACTTCACGTTGAAACACCTTTGCTGGTGAGGCTGAATAAAACAAAAAAGGCCGGACATCGCTGTCCGGCCCATTCTATCGCATCAGGGTCCGAGTACTAAGCAATCTTGAGCAGAATCTCGTTGATGCGTTTGACGTAAGTGGCCGGATCTTCCAGCTGGCCGCCTTCTGCCAGAAGCGCCTGATCGAAAATAATCGCGGTCCAGTCACTAAAGCGTGACTCATCCGATTCGTCTTTCAATTTAACGACCATCGGATGATCCGGATTCAGTTCCAGGATGGGCTTGCTGCCGGCAACCTGCTGACCGGCCGCTTTCAGCATACGCTCCAGGTTCTGACTCATGTCGTAATGATCGGCAACCAGACAGGCCGGTGAGTCGGTCAGGCGATGGGTGATGCGCACATCCTTGACCTTGTCATCGAGGTTTTTCTTGACCTTTTCTACCAGGTCTTCGAAGTTCTTGTCGGTTTCCTCGTGCGCTTTTTTCTCTTCCTCGTCTTCCAGCTCGCCCAGATCCAGATCGCCCTTGGCGACAGACTGCATATGCTTGCCGTCAAACTCGGTCAAAGAGTTGACCAGCCACTCATCGACGCGATCGGTGAGCAGCAACACTTCGATGCCTTTCTTGCGGAAGACTTCCAGGTGCGGGCTGTTTTTCGCCGCGGCGTAGTTTTCGGCAGTGATGTAATAAATCTTGTCCTGCTTGTCTTTCATGCGACCGACATAGTCTTCCAGCGACACGGTCTGCTCGGCACTGCCTGACTCGGTGGTGGCAAAACGCAGCAGCTTGGCCAGGGTTTCCTTGTTGGCAAAGTCTTCACCCGGCCCTTCCTTGATGACCTGACCGAACTCTTTCCAGAATTCCGCATATTGTTCAGGCTCGTTGCTCGCCATCTTGCTGAGTTCGCTCAGTACTTTTTTCACTGAAGCGGCACGGATGGTGTCGATGGTTTTGCTGCTTTGCAGGATTTCACGCGACACGTTCAGCGGCAGATCGTTGGTATCGATGACACCGCGAATAAAGCGCAGGTAACGCGGCATCAGCTGTTCGCTGTCTTCCATGATAAAGACACGCTTCACATAAAGCTTGATACCGTGCATGCGGTCGCGATCCCACAGATCAAACGGTGCCTTGGACGGGATGTAGAGCAGCGAAGTGTATTCGATATTGCCTTCGACTTTGTTGTGGGTCCAGGTCATCGGATCCTGGAAGTCATGGGCAATCTGTTTGTAAAACTCTTTGTATTCCTCGTCGGAAATATCGTTCTTGGACAGGGTCCACAGGGCGGTCGCCTTGTTGACGGTCTCTTCACCCTGGTCGGCTTCATCAATCTCGCCATCTTCGTTAGGCATCGCCTCTTTTTTCATGACGATAGGCAGATTGATGTGGTCGGAGTATTTGCTGATGATGTTGCGCAGACGCCAGCCATTGAGGAATTCGTCTTCGCCTTCACGCAGATGCAGGGTAATTTCGGTACCGCGATCCGCTTTTTCGATGGTTTCGATGGTGAACTCCCCTTCACCAGCCGATTCCCATTGCACGCCATGTTCAGCACCGACACCGGCACGACGGGTTTTCAGCGTGACTTTGTCAGCGACGATAAAGGCGGAATAGAAACCGACACCGAACTGACCAATGAGCTGTGAATCCTTGGATTCGTCACCGGTCAGACTGTCGAAGAATTTACGGGTGCCACTGCGGGCAATGGTGCCGATATTGTCGATAACTTCTTCCCGGTTCATACCGATACCGTTATCACTGATGGTAACAGTGCGCGCATCGGCATCAAAATCAACCCGGATTTTCAGGTCCGCATCATCTTCATACAAAGCATCATCCGACAGGGCCTGAAAGCGCAGCTTATCGGCTGCATCGGCCGCGTTAGAGATTAACTCACGCAGAAATATCTCCTTGTTGGAGTACAAGGAGTGGATCATCAGGTTCAGTAACTGTTTAACTTCAGTCTGGAAACCCATGGTTTCCTTATGTGCATCAACGCCCATTGAAATAATGCCTCCATCTGGCTGTTGGTTAGGATATGCACAGCAAATGGGGACGGCGGATCACAAAATCAAGACATCCATTCAAATTTCAGCAAACTTGGATTTTTGTCACATGACCACCATAATAGACAGGTATCAATAAGGATACTTCAAGCGCCACCACCGGACTGTTTTCTACATGTCGAAAAACGAGCTTCGCATCCTGACCTACAACCTGCATAAGGGTTTTAACACAGGCAACCGACAGTTCACCCTGCACCCCATTCGAGATGCGCTGGTCGAAACCAACGCCGACATCATGCTGTTGCAGGAAATTCAGGGCGAACACAGCCAGCATGGCTTAATCCATCATCAGTGGCCCAGTGAGCCCCATTTCGAATTTCTGGCGCAGGACGTGTGGCCGCATTACGCCTATGCCAAAAATGCCGTTTACAGCGTTGGTCATCACGGCAATGCGATCTTAAGCAAGTACCCGCTGGATAACTGGGAAAATATCAATGTGTCGCCCTTCACCTGGGCCAGTCGCAGCCTGTTGCACGGTGAAATCAAACTGCCCTGGCATGATGAGGTGTTGCATATTATCTGCATTCACCTGGGCCTGATTGGCATGGAAAGACGGCGTCAGTTCGTGACCTTGTGCGAGCGTATCGAAGAACACGTACCGCATGATGCGCCGCTGATTGTGGCCGGGGATTTTAATGACTGGGCCGGTCAGGCCGAGAAAAGACTGTCGCAGCATCTGGAGCTGAAAGAAGCCTATCGCACCCTGCATAATCGCTATGCCCGTACCTGGCCTTCATGGATGCCGGTGCTGAAAATGGACCGGATTTATTACCGGGGCATGGAACCGACCCTCTGTGAACGGCCGCCGCATTCATCCTGGAACCGTCTTTCCGATCACGCCCCCTTAGTGGCGTCGTTTGAGTTCTGAACAGACGTTTTATGACGCTGAGACAGCGATTATCAAGCTGGGCGAACACGCTTAAACAACAACTCACCGCCATTTATCTGGTTTCCCGCGATCCGCAAACACCGATGCTGACCCGCTGGCTGGCTTTATTGGTGGTGGCTTATGCAGTCAGCCCCATCGACCTGATTCCCGATTTTATTCCGGTGATCGGTTATCTTGATGATCTCATTTTATTGCCGCTGGGCTGCTGGCTGGTGATTCGCAGCGTACCTGATGACGTATGGCAGCGCAGTCTGCAACAAGCGGAGGATCGCGCTGCACTGCCCCGCTTCCAATGGATGAGTTTTGTCGTTGTTTTAATCTGGGTCAGCTTGGCGACTTTCCTGATGTACTGGCTGTTTATCTGATTATTCAAAACTCTTTTTGATGCGACTTGTCACCAGTTTGCGAGCAAATCAGCAAAGCTGGTGATGAATATGCCAGATATTGGCGATATGATTTACTGGTCAGCTCACATCACGGCATTGTTTATGTCGCTCTGCTATGGTTTATGCGGATGTGGGTCTTGGTTTGCCTGCCTGACTTTTCATTCAAGCTGATGGTCTGGAGGCCATAACTGACTCAACAAACTACGGGGACAATATACGAGGGAGCCATCATTGACTGAACAAAAAATCGATAACCCGCTTACATTCACGCTCGGTCACAAACAACTGATCATTCGCCGACGTTATGAAGTGCTCAGTATCCTCAATGACTTCATGGTGGCCTTGTGGTTTCTGGCCGGCAGTATTCTGTTTCTCTGGCCATCACAGGAAACCCTGGCCAAATGGTTTTTTATCATCGGCAGCGTCCAGTTCTTTATCCGACCGCTGCTGCGTCTGTTTTCCTATATTCATTTGAAACGATTACCGGAAAGTCACTGGCAACATTGAAGGTTAAACTCGGTCCATATTTCAATTCCAGATTTATCCGCAGGAGGCATTATGGATTTACAGCTTACAGGTAAGCTGGCATTGGTCACCGGCAGCACCGCCGGTATTGGTTATGCCATCGCCAAAACGCTGGCAACGGAAGGCGCCGATGTCATTATTAACGGCCGCAGCCAGGAATCAGTGGATGAAGCGGTGGCCTCACTGACCACCGATGCCACCGGCCGCCTGTTCGGCTTTGCCGGCGATATCGCCATCGCCGAAGTGGCCGAAAGACTGTATGCGCAGTACCCCGATGTTGAAATTCTGGTCAATAATATGGGCATCTTCGAGCCGGCCCCGTTTGAAGACATCAGCGACAGTGACTGGCGGCGTTTTTTTGAAGTCAATGTGCTCAGTGGTGTGCGACTGGCCCGACTCTATTTGCCTGTCATGAAACAGAAAAACTGGGGACGTATTATTTTCATCTCCAGTGAGAGTGGCATTCAGATCCCGGCAGAAATGATTCATTACGGCATGACCAAGTCGGCACAGATTTCGGTGGCGCGGGGCATCGCGGAGGATGTCGCCGGTACCGGCATCACCGTTAACAGTGTGCTGCCCGGCCCGACCCGCTCACGCGGTGTCGCCGATTTTGTCGAGGATATGGCGCAGCAACAGGGACAGACACTGGAACAGTTTGAAGCGGATTTTTTCGAGAATGTCCGCCCGACGTCACTCATCAAACGCTTTGCCAGCACAGATGAAGTCGCTTCGATAGTCTGCTATCTTGTGAGTCCCCTGGCATCGGCGACCACCGGCGCCGCGGTCCGAGTTGATGGAGGTGTGGTCAAAAGTGCGTTCTGATAACAAAGGCTCGCTGTGACTCTGCGCCTTGTCAAAAAACAATAAGACCTGAGTCATGCCGCTGCGACAATTTGAATTTCTCTTTTTACTCATTTTACTGAGCCTCAGCCAACTTGTTCATGCTGATAACAGCGCAGCGCCACTGATAGAAATCAAACAGCTTGAACGGCAGCTTATCCGCGAGCCCGCCCAGTATCTGGTCACCGCACAGGACATCTCGCTGGCGGCTTTGCCGAAAGATGAGTTCAAACCGCTCACTGATGCCGATATCAATCAGGGCATTTCGGATCAGGCATTCTGGCTCCGCTTTACCCTCAAAAATTCATCCGATCAGGCGGTTGACTGGGTTCTCGCCCACAAAACCGCCTACCTTGATCATATTGACGTATTTTTGAAGGACAACGGCACCGAGCCTCAGCAGATTCAGCTTTCCGACCGGCAAAGCTTCACTGACCGGCTACTCCCCTACCGCACGCTCGCTTTTACTCACATCACAGCTGCCGGTGGCATGACACAGGTCTACCTCAAGCTGTATTTCGCCAAAGCCGACAGTATGACTCTGGATTTTGAACTCAGTGATGCTGTCATTTTCAGTCAGGCGCAGCACAAAGAATATTTTCTCTATGGCCTGTTTTACGGTGCCATGCTGCTGCTTATTGCAATTTCCTTCCTCGGGGCGGTGCTGCTCAGACAGTGGCTGTACCTGTTATATACCGCTTTTCTGGTCAGCAGCACGCTGATGTGGGCCTTGCTGAACGGGTTTGCCTATCAGTTTTTGTGGCCGGCCTCGGTGTTCTGGCACAACGAAGGCTTCCACATCCTGTATCTGCTGGTCGCCACGACTGCAATACTGTTTTCGCGCCAGTTTCTCATGACCCGGATACAGTTCCCGCGGCTGGACAAGCTGCTTAAGTGGCTGCCATTTTTATTCCTGGCTGGCATTGCTCTGCGCTTCGCGGGTGTCTACGAAGTGGTGCTGTATTTAGCCATGTTCAGCATTGTCAGCCTGGTATCACTGAGTCTGCTGGGCCTCAAAGCCTATCTGCAGGGGCTGGTCTATGCCCGCTGGTACGGCCTGGCCTGGCTGGTTTATGGCTGTGGCCTGGCGCTGAGCGTGACCGCGGCGACAAGCTCTATTTTGCCCTGGGGGATGAACTCCCTGCTCTATGCCCAGCTGGGTGCGATTGTGGAAGCAATCATGCTGTTGATGGCACTGGGTGACAAAGTCAGGCACTGGGAGCGGGATCATGAGCAAGTCCTGCAGCTGGTGCATCAGGATCCCCTGACCGGGCTGGGTAACCGCCGGCTGATGCCGGAAGCCATCAACTCGCTGTACAACGCTTTTATTCATAATGGCAAGCCGGTATTTATGGCGCTGCTGGATCTGGATGATTTCAAGCAAATCAATGATCGCTATGGTCATGAAGTCGGTGATGAAGTCATTAAAAGCCTGGCTTCCCTGATGCAAAACCTCTCTCGCAGTGAGGATGTCTGTATTCGCCAGGGCGGGGATGAATTTCTGATCCTGTTTCAGGCCGGCAACGAAAACAAAGCCCTGCATAAAATCGACCGGCTTCGTAGGGTGTTTCACGAGCAGCGGTTTCAGATAGGCGTCGGCTCATTTTCGACCAGTCTGAGTGCCGGAATCAGTATCCTTTACAGCAGCGATAAAGCGCTCTCCGAGCAAACCGCTTTCCGTCAGGCAGATCAGGCGCTTTACCGTGCCAAGCAGGCAGGCGGCAACCGCTGCCTGAGCTACCAGAGCGATGCCGATAACGCTGACGATAAACCAGAAAACCGCGCCAAATCTCAGCCTCACTCACATCAGTCATGAGCCCAACAGATTACATCGGTCGCTACGCCCCCTCTCCCACAGGTCCATTACATTTCGGTTCTCTGGTGGCCGCTGTGGCCAGTTTTCTTGATGCCAGAGCCCATCAGGGGCGCTGGTTGATACGCATGGAAGATCTGGATAAACCGCGGGAAATGCCAGGCGCTGCTGATGATATTCTGCGCATCCTGGAAGCCTATGGTTTTGAATGGGATGGTGAAATCATCTATCAAAGTCAGCGCCATGAAGCCTATCAGGCCACGCTGGAACAATTGATTGCCGCCGATAAAGTCTACCGCTGTAATTGCAGCAGGCGTGAAGTCGCCGATATCGCCCATGCCGGGATCGAAGGCCCGGTTTACCCCGGCCTTTGCCGTAACGGACTCAGTCGAGAACGTGACACCATTGCCTGGCGCCTTAAAACCGACGCCGCCCACCTGATTTTCCATGATCGCATCCAGGGCGACTTTGATCACTGTATGCAGCGGGATATCGGCGACTTTGTATTGAAACGCGCCGACGGTCAGTTCGCTTACCAGTTAGCAGTTGTGGTCGATGATGCCGAACAGAACATCAGCCACGTTGTGCGCGGCGCGGACTTGCTTAATTCGACCAGTCGCCAGATTCTGCTGCAATACTGTCTGCAGTTGCCTTCGCCTGTTTATGCCCATATTCCCCTCGCGACCAATGCCGCCGGAGACAAACTGAGCAAACAAACCCGGGCCGAGGCTCTCAGCATTGAAAATGCAGCCGACAGCTTGACGCAGGCACTGGCATTTCTCGGTCTCAACCCACCGGATGATCTTGCTGAATTCCCGCTTGCTGAAATCTGGCTGTGGGCTGCTGAGCATTGGCAACTGGAAAAAGTCCCTGCCCGACTTCAGTCAAACGGCTGACAACAAGGCAATAAAGCGATTAATGAAAACCGCTTTGAGGCCGACATAATCAGTATTCATTATTTGCCCGGCAAAAACAGTTAATAAGGGATCACCTCATGCTCAGCCAGCTGACCGTCAAAAAGAAACTCATCCTCGTCGCCATTCTGGTGGCCCTGACAATGCTGACCATTCTCGGCCTGGAACACTTCGCCATGCGCAAAGTGGTGCAGTTGGAATCACTGGCAATAGAAGCCCAGCAGGCGGAAGTGGAAATGTTGACGCTGAGACGCCATGAAAAAGATTTTCTGGCAAGACTGGACCCCGAATACATCAGCGGTTTTCAACAAACCCAGGCGTCACTGATAAGCCGAATTGATCAGATGGTTATTGAGATGGAAAAACAGGGGCTGGACAGCACTCCGGCCGAAGATCTGGGCTTCTATGTCAGCGATTACGCCATCGTGTTCGGCGATATTTATGCCTTGCAGAAAGAAATCGGCCTGACACCGACTGATGGACTGTATGGCGCATTGCGAGCGTCAGTGCATAACATAGAAGAAAAACTCAACAGCTTCGATGAAGATACCCTGCTTAAACACATGCTAATGCTCAGACGCCATGAGAAAGATTTCATGCTGCGGCTTGATATGAAATATGTGTCCCGATTCAATGATCAGGTACAGAGCTTCAAAGCGGCACTGAATGACAGCTTCCTGCCTGCCGCCACCCAGGCTGAAATCAACACGCTGCTGGATCATTACCAGCGTGATTTTCTGGCCCTGGTCGAGGGCTATCAGAAGAAAGGACTGGATAATGACAGCGGCCTATTGGGAGAAATGCGGACTATCATTCACCAGAGTCAGGAAGCATTGAACCAGCTCGATACGCTGATGAAGACTTCCGTCCCGGCAACCATTCAGCGCTATGAACTCTGGATTCTGGCGATTTCTATTGTACTGGGCATCGCCATCATCTGGCTCATCATGGCCATCAGCCGCAGTATTATCCAGCCTCTGCAGCAGTTGTCAGACACCATGCATGAAGTTGCCGACACTAAAAACCTCAGTATTCGCGTGCCGGTTGATGGCAAGGATGAAATTGCCGCAATGGCGCAGTCTTTTAATGGCATGACCGGCGCTTTCCAGAAATTGATTGAAAATGTGCTGGCTTCGGCACAAACCGTCAGCGCGGCGGCTGAACAACTGGCGGTGGTCTCTCAGCAGAGTCGTGAAGGGGTCATCAACCAGCAAAGCAGCAGTGAACAGGTAGCCACGGCAATGAACGAGATGACTGCAACGGTACAGGAAGTCGCTCGTTATGCTGCTCAGGCTGCGAATGCTTCCAAGACTTCTGATGAAGAAACCGTCAAAGGCAAGATAGTCGTTCAGAAAACCGTCGCCGGTATCAAACAGCTGGCGCTCCAGAGCAGCAACAATGCAGAAGCTATCAAAAACCTGCAGCTGGAAAGCGATAACATCGGCACCGTGCTGACCGTGATCCAGGAAATCGCCGAACAGACCAATCTGCTGGCACTCAATGCTGCGATTGAAGCCGCCCGTGCCGGTGAATCCGGCCGCGGTTTTGCTGTGGTTGCTGATGAAGTCCGGACCCTGGCCCAACGCAGTCAGCAGTCAACAGAAGAAATCAAAACTATTATTGAACGTCTGCAAAGCGGTGCCAACCACTGTGTTGAAGTGATGCTGAGTGGTAAGGAACAGGTGGAATCGACGGTGTCTCAGGTGGAAGAAGCCGGTGAGTCGCTGGATATCATTGCTGAAAAAGTCAGATCGATTCTGGACATGAATACCCATATCGCCAGCGCAGCCGAAGAGCAAAGCGCGGTGGCTGAAGATATCAACCGTAATATCAGCCATATTGCCCAGGTCGCTGAAGAAAATGCTGACAGCACCTCACAAACCACTGAAACCAGCCATAGCCTGGCGAGGCTGGCCGCAGATCTGCAGAGATTGATCAGCCAGTTCAAGGTCTAGCACCCGAAATAAAGCGGTTTCGTGAGCTGCTTAGTGTCAGCCGGTAAGTTATTCGCGCTATCATCAAACTGAAATTCTTATCAGGATGATGCCTCATGCACCGCTTAAGCTGTTTGATAATAAGTTTGTGTCTGTTGCTGGCTGTAACTGCCTGCGATCAGACAGCGTCTGATAGCTCAAATCAGCAGGCCCTTGTGATTAGCGGTGAGATTGATATCCAGGGCAAAGTCAACGGCAAAAGCGGTAGCAGCCTGACGTTGCGGCTGGAAAACCTGTCGGCGCTGCCCAACGGCAATGCGGTAATTGTCGAGAAAAAAACAGCGCTGGAGAAACCGCAGCAACCCGTCCCCTTCAAACTGCGGGTATACCGTGATCAATTGCAGATTGGCACCAGCTACGTTTTAAGAATTATTTATCAGAATGCTGAAGGCCGCCGCTGGACTAGCAGCAGGCTGTATTCCATTAACCGTGCCACTGAAGAAACCAGGCTTGGGAAAACGCCCCTTGAGCCTGTGATGCCGATGGAGACCCGCAAACCCCAGCTTTTCCTCTGTGGGAAAAAAACCATCAAACTGCTTGAACAGAATCAGAAAGCACAACTGCATCTCCAGGATGATGTTTATCATCTGCAAAACGTGGCCTCTGCTTCAGGCGCCAGATACCAGTCTGCTGACGGTAAAATCGTCTTCTGGAACAAAGGCAATGAAGCCATGCTGTCAATGGCTGAGTTTGAGTGGCCGACCTGCGCCCGCGTCAGCGAGGATGTGCTGGCTTTATTCCCTTTTCGAGCGCATGGCAATGAACCGGGCTGGACCCTGTCGGCCAATGTCGATGAAGTAGTGCTGGACTGGAATTACGGCCAACAGCATCTGATCATGCCTTATCCGGAACTGAATCTCACACAGAGCGGTTTTGTACTGCACTCGGAAACCAATGTGCCGTTGCTGAAAGTGAATGTGTTGAACAGTCTTTGCCAGGATAGCATGACGGGCCGGCCCTACCCCCAGCATGTGGAACTACATTACGGTGATCTGCATCTCAGCGGCTGCGGCGGTGACAGCTATACTTTGCTCACAGGCAAGGAATGGATCGTGGAAGATATCGGTGGTCAGGGGCTGATAGACTTCACCCGGGTCACTCTGCAGTTTGACAGCGAAGGACGTCTTCACGGTCATGCCAGCTGCAACCAGTACACCACCGCTTATGAGTTCAACGAACAGCTCGATATTGCCGATCCTATCGCAACCCGCAAAAGCTGTGCACCGGCATTGATGAAACAGGAACAGCGCTTTCTTAATCTGTTGAGTGAAGTGGAGCGGCTGGATTTTGACTCAAGCGGTGCGCTGTTGTTATCAACGGCGAGCGGTCGTACTCTGACCGCCCGCCGCTGACGCATTTTTATTGCATGACCACATGGCTGTGGTAGCGGCGATTGCCTTCGAGTTTACGTAGCAGCACGTAGAATATCGGCGTGAAGAACAGACCGAAGAAGGTCACCCCGAGCATGCCGGAAAATACGGTAATACCGATATCGTTACGCATTTCTGAGCCGGCACCGGTCGACAGCACCATCGGTACTACGCCCATAATGAAGGCAAATGAGGTCATCAGAATCGGACGCAGACGCATGCGGCTGGCTTTAATCGCTGCTTTGACGGTCTGCATGCCGTTGATTTCCAGCTCGCGGGCGAACTCGACTATCAGGATGGCATTCTTACTCGCCAGCCCCGCCAGCACGAAGAAACTGATCTGGGTAAAGATATTACTGTCCCCGTCAGTGACCCAGACCCCGAATACCGCTGCCAGAATCGACAGTGGCACGATGGTAATCACCACCAGCGGCAGTATCAGACTCTCGTATTGTGCCGCCAGCACCAGGAACACCAGCAACAAACACAGTGGGAAGATATACATCGCTGTGTTACCGCTCAAGACTTGCTGATAGGTCAGATCGGTCCACTCGAATACCATACCCGGCGGCAAAGTCTCTTCCAGAATTTTACTGATCGCATCCTGCGCCTGACCGCTGGAATAACCAGGTGCGGCATTACCGTTAAGATCAGCAGCAAGATAACCGTTGTAATGGGCGGCACTCTCAGGGCCATAACTTTCCTGCATTTCAATCACACTGCCGAGCGGCACCATTTCACCCTGGGTATTACGCACCTTGAGATTCAGCGCATCGTCGGGGCTGTTACGGTATGGCGCATCGGCCTGCGCTATCACCTGATAGGTGCGACCAAACTGGTTGAAATCATTGATATACAGCGAGCCCAGGTAAATCTGCATGGTGTCGAAGATTTCCTTGACGTTCAGTCCCAGCTGCTTGGCCTTGGTGCGATCCAGATCGGCATAAAGCTGCGGTACATTGATTTCATAATTGGAATAAACGCTGGTCAGCGCCGGGCTCTGCCAGGCTTTTTGCAGCGTCTGATCTACCGCTTCAGCCAGTTTTTCATAGCCCAGATCAGCCCTGTCCTCTATCTGCAGCTTGAAGCCGCCAGTCGTGCCCAGACCACGCACCGGTGGTGGCGGGAAGATGGCAATAAAGGCCTCTTCTATCTGCGCGAACTTGGCCTGCAAACGACCGGCAATGGCCCCCGCTGACAGACTCGGATCAGTCCGCTCATCAAAAGAATCCAGTGGCACAAACACAATACCGGCGCTGGGACTGTTGGTAAAACCATTCACCGACAGGCCCGGGAACTGGACGGCATTGGCGACACCCGGTTCTTCCAGCGCAATCCGGCCCATTTCACGAATGACTTCTTCGGTGCGCGCCAGAGAGGCACCGTCCGGCAATTGGGCGAAACTGATGAGATACTGTTTGTCCTGCGCCGGTACAAAGCCTTTCGGCAGGGCATTCAGACCATAGACGGTAAAACCCAGCAGAATGGCGTAAATCACCACCGAAATGGATTTATGTCTGAGCAGACCGGCCACCGAGTTGGAATAACCATGTGAGGCCCGTTTGAAGCTGCGGTTGAACCAGTTGAAGAACCAGCCGAAGAGAAAGTCCATCACTTTGGTCAGACGATCCTTAGGCGCATCATGACCACGCAGTAAAAGGGCCGATAATGCCGGACTCAGGGTCAGCGAGTTGACTGCCGAAATCACGGTGGAGATGGCAATGGTCATCGCAAACTGCTGATAGAACTGACCGGTCAGACCGCTGACAAAAGCAATCGGCACAAACACCGCCACCAGGGTCAGCGAAATCGCAATAATCGGTCCACTGACCTCACGCATCGCCTGATAACTGGCTTCCAGTGGTGACAGTCCGGATTCGATATTACGTTCAACATTTTCCACCACGACGATGGCATCATCGACCACGATACCTATCGCCAGCACCAGGCCGAACAGCGATAGTGTATTAATCGAGAAACCGAACAGGTGCATCACCGCAAAAGTACCGATAATCGACACCGGTACCGCCAGCAGCGGAATCAGCGAGGCGCGCCAGGTCTGCAGGAACACCACCACCACGATAACGACCAGCAGCAGCGCTTCCAGCAGCGTTTTAATCACCGCACGAATCGACTCTTTAACGAAGACCGTCGGGTCATAGACCACTTCGTAATCGATGCCTTCCGGGAAGCGTTGCTTCAGGTCGGCCATGGTGGCGCGTACATTATCGGAAATCTGAATCGCGTTGGCACCGGGCGACTGGAAGATAGGAATCGCCACCGCCGGCTGATTATTCAGCATCGAATTCAGGCTGTGCTCGGAGGCTTCCAGTTCGACCCGGGCAACATCCTTAAGCCGGGTGATCTGCCCCGCATCGCCGGCACGGATGATGATTTCCTCGAATTCTTCTGGCGTTTCCAGGCGACCCTTGGCATTGATCGGCAATTGCACTGCCACCGCCTCGTCCATCGGCGCGCCGCCAATCAGACCGGCAGCAACCTGCACGTTCTGTTCACGAATGGCATTGACGACATCACTGGCAGTCAGACCGCGTTCAGCGACTTTTTCCGGATTGAGCCAGATCCGCATCGCATAGTCACCGGAACCAAACAGGCGCACATTACCGACGCCTTCCACTTTGGCGAGTTCGTCTTTCACATGCATCAGCGCATAGTTACGCAAATAAAGCTCGTCGTAACGTTTGTCCGGCGAAATCAAATGCACCACCATGGTGAGATCAGGGGAGCTTTTGACCACGGTCACCCCCAGTTGGCGGGTCACTTCCGGCAGCCGCGGTGTGGCCTGTGTCACCCGGTTCTGTACCATCTGCTGGGCCAGATCCGGGTCGGTGCCGATTTTGAAGGTCACCGTCAGTGTCATGCGGCCGTCCGAGGTCGCCTGCGAGAACATATAAAGCATATTCTCGACACCGCTCAGCTGCTCTTCCAGCGGCCGTGCCACGGTCTCGGCAATCACTTTGGGGTTGGCACCCGGGAATGAGGCGTTAACCACCACTGACGGCGGTGCCACCTCGGGATATTCCGAGATAGGCAGCTGGAACATCGAAATGAGACCAGCAATAAAAATCAGTGTAGACAGTACGCCGGCAAAGATCGGGCGGTCCACAAAAAACTTGGAAATATTCATCGCGTTCCTTCGTTCAGAAAGCTACAGGCTCGGCGGCGCTTATTCAGTCGCGGCGACTTGCTGAGTCTCGGCGGGTTTGGCAGTGACCTTGCTGTTGGGGCGAATATGCGACAGACCGTTCACAACGACGCGATCACCCGTTTGCAGACCGGACAGCACAATCCGATTGCCTTCATGATGGGCACCGAGCGTCACCTCGTGATAGCTCACTTCGTCGTTTTCATTGATGACATAGACGAACTTCTTGTCCTGATTGGTACCGACCGCCCGTTCCGGAATCAGCATCACCGATTGTGGCTGCGCCGTTCCCAGGCGGACATTGGCATACATCCCCGGTGTCAGGGCACCATCGGTATTCTCGAAAATGGCTCTGGCGCGAATCGTACCACTGCTGACATCCAGTCGATTATCAAAGGAGTGAATCTGCCCCTGATAAGTCACGCTGTTATCTGCTGCCAGGGTCATTTCCACCGGCATGGCCGCATCACCCTTGCCGCGACGAATAGTTCTCAGATAGGTTTGTTCATCGATATCGAATTCGGCATAGAGCTTGTCGTTAGCCACCAGCGTCGTCAGCACCGGTGCATTAGGTGACGACTCTACAATGTTGCCGACGGTGAGTTCAGCACGGCTGACCTGCCCCGCAAACGGCGCACGGATATAACAGTAATCTAAATCCAGTTTGGCCTCTGCCAGTGCACTGCTGGCCTCTTCAATTGCTGCTGTTGCTACCTGAAACTCATTTTTGGCGGCATCAAAGACGCTTTCCGATACCAGTTTCTTTTTCACCAGCTGTTCGCTGCGCTCCAGCTCATCTTTGGCCAGTTTGGCGCGGGAACGGGCCGATGTCAGCTGAGCCTCTGCGCGCTTGACGGCAGCCTGATAGGGGCGCGGGTCAATCACAAACAGCAAATCACCTTTTTCCACCTGCTGCGCATCTTCAAACAGAACCTGCTGCAGTTCGCCACCTACCAGTGGTTTGATTTCAGCCATATCGACAGCACTGAGACGACCGGAAAAACCGGTCCAGATACGGACTTCCTGCCGGGCTACCGTGATAAATTCAGCCACCGGCGGTGGTGGTGCGGCAGCAGCTGGCGCCTGCTCAGTCTGTTCGCTGCTGGCGCTGTTGAAATAAACGGCAGCTGCAGCTGCAGACATCACCAGCAGCAGGCTCAGCTTGAACCAGCCACGTGACTGACGTTTGGATGTTGTGTTTGACATGCGTTTTCTCCCGCTGTCGTCTCGACAGCGCTGACCTTCCTTGAAATCATTCCGCAGCGGAATGCAGAAGCGAAAGCTTACATACCGGTCGGTATGCCAGTCAAGTCAGACGCTGAGCGAAGCGGTTAACGCCAGCCGGAAACAACACTATCTTATTGATTTAAAATAAAACCTATCATCTACTCCGCTTACTTCAGGCAATTCATTTATGCGCAAAATGAAATGACAAAGCGATGACATTTTCCTTGTCACACAAACCGTATGGTATTTATACTGGTCGGTAAATTTTAATGTAGCGAACACGATGTCTGTTGTAGAAACCAAAGAAAAATTGCTGGAGACAGCACTGGCGCTGATCTGGCAAAGCAATTACAGCGTGGTCGGCGTCAATGAGATCTGTAAACAGGCGGGCGTCACCAAGGGTGCGTTCTATCACCACTTTGAGTCCAAAGCCAGTTTGTTCTGCGAAGCCACTGCCTATTACTGGCAAGTCATCAAGAAAGACCTCGATACCATCTTCTCTCCTGTCAACAGCCCGCTGGAACAGCTGGAAAATCTGATCCAGTTCCTGTTCCGCTCCAAACTCAGTGACGATACCGTTCGTGGATGCCCGTTCTTCAATGCCGGCGCGCAGATCGGCACCGATGATGTGAAAGTGCTGGAAGCGCTGAAAAACCTGTCGCAAATGGCCATCACCTATAATCATGCCTTGATAAAAGCACTCGATGCCGGTGGCTACTTGGAACGCACCGGTGATATGGAGCAACAGGCAAGACTGGTCTATCACTACATTCACGGCGTGATGAGCTATGCCTATGTACAGCCGGATATCAGCACCATCAAGAAAGATCTGCCGGAAGGCCTCTACCGCTTACTCGGTGTAAAACAGGAATACTGGTTCAGTACCTCGCCGACCTGGGAAGCCGAGCCCGCTATTTTTAAACACAAGGTGTAATCACGCCTTTAAGGGCCATTTGTTCAGCACGTGGTATTTGACGCCCCGCTCCGTCGATACCGATTCCACCAGAGCAAAGTGATCAGCATCGACATGAATCGGACGAAAGCTTATTGACGGGCGTTGCTGCGCTTTACGGGCCAGGGTGATATGAGCGCGGAAATGACGCTTATCGAGTCGCACAGGGTAATTTTCAATCATAGCAGTTAGGGCGTTGACCAGCGCATAAAGATTTTTCGGTTGCCGCTGACAACTCAGGCACAACACCCTGGGTCGCCGCCAGAAGTCGAGTTCATCAAACTGCAGGCTTATCGGGCTGCCTCTGATATTGGCAGCATCGCGCTGAACGGCTTCAGCAATATCATCATCAACATTGCCCAGAAACACCAGGGTGATGTGCAGGTTCTCAGGTACCAGTTTGCGTCCGGGTTCAGCGATTGACCGATTTAACGCATCAATTTCAGCCCGGGTCTTATCATCCGGCCATAAAGCAAAAAACAGACGTTTCATTGCGCTTAAAAACTGACGGTCTTATTACGCCCACTGTGCTTGGCACGATAAAGGGCCTGGTCCGCGCGCTTGATACAGTCTTCTATCATTTCATCATCCCGGAAATCGGTGACGCCAAAGCTGGCTGTGATAGTCATGCTATCAATTCCGAAGTCTGCCTGACCAATCAGCATGCGCAATTGCTCAGCCAGCGTCCAGGCACCATCCAAATCGGTTTCCGGGCACATAATCACAAACTCCTCACCACCCCAGCGGCCGGCAATATCGCTGCCTCGAACGTTTTGTGTCAGTGAATCAGCCATTCTTTTCAGAATTTCATCACCGACAACGTGGCCAAAGCGATCATTAACGCGTTTGAAATGATCGATATCCATCATCAGCATTGAAAATCCATGTCCGTAACGATGATAACGTTCCAGCTCGGCCTCGAAAGCCTGATGCAGACACAGCCGGTTAGGCATAGCGGTCAGATGATCCCGCTGGGAAACATATTCCAGCTGCCGATTGGCTTTTTGTAACTGGCGATTGGCACGTCTCACTGTCCAGTAGTGATAGAAAAACAGGCCGGACAACAACAGCAGGCCGGCCAGCACCTGCCAGACCAGCGTCATATTAATCTTGTAGTCAAGTTCCAGTGATAACCAGTTATTGAGAATGCGCTGCCGCTCGACTTCCCGGGTTTCGGCGATGGCCTTGTTATAAATGGATAGCAGCAATGGTAAATCACGCCGCACCCCGACTGACATCGCATAATGCTGTTCCAGTACACCGCTGATCTTGATATGGGAAATGCCGTGCCTCAGTGTCTGATAGTTAATGCTGGGCACCGTATCGATAAAGCCGTAGACATGCCCCTTCTCCACCAGCTTAAGGCCTGCTCGGGCCGAATCCACCAGCATCAGACTGATCCCGGGATATTGCTCTCGAATAAGCTCGACTGCAGCATAGCCTTTGATCATGGCAAAGGTTTTATCCATCAACGGCAGTAGATTAATAATGAATTGCTGGTCGGGCTGGGTCGCTATGGCAAAAGGGTAATTGATAAATGGCCGGGTTACGCTCAGGTAATATCGCCGGCTGGGTACATCCTGAGCGCTGGACAAGACGTCACATTTTTTTTCCTGCATGAACTGCAGAGACTGCTCCCAGCTCTCAGTTGGCTGAAGCTCAAGCGGCTTACCGATCATTTGCGCCCAGAGCTGATGGAAGTCAGACATGATGCCCATATGCTGACCGGCTTCACCAATACCCTCATATGGCATCCAGTCAGGATCGCTGCAGAGACGGATGACTTCCCTGTTATCCAGCCATTGTTGTTCTGCTTTGCTCAATCTCAGACGCTCTTTCGCGCCCAGAACGGGAAAAACCGTGGCCAGCAGGATCATGGTCAGAAGTAGTTTTGGTATCCATTGTTTCGTCCCTGAAAACATAGGCCTCGTTCATTAATCGTTAGTGGTCGCGGATAAACACCCAGTCATCGCCGTTTGACATCTCTTCACTGAACCGATATCCATCATAATCAAATTGTTTGATAGCTTCAGGGTCGGATAATTTGTTGTCAATGATGTAACGGCTCATGAGTCCACGGGCTTTCTTGGCATAGAAGCTAATCATCTTGTACTGGCCGTTTTTCCAGTCTTTGAATACCGGTGTGATAATACGGGCATCCAATTGTTTGGCCTCTACCGCTTTGAAATATTCATTGGAAGCAAGATTGATCAGCACACCGTCTTTGAGACCTTGTTCCTGCTGCAATGACTCCCGCAGTTTTTTGCCCCAGAAGGCATACAGATCTTTGCCGGCAGGATTATCAAGTTTGGTTCCCATTTCCAGCCGGTATGGCTGAATCAGATCCAGCGGTTTCAGCACCCCGTACAAGCCTGACAGAATACGAAGATGCTGTTGTGCATAGTCAAACCCGGCCTTATCCATGGTCTCGGCATCAAGCCCGGTATAAACATCACCTTTAAAAGCCAGCACAGCCTGCTTGGCATTATCCAGATTGAATGGCGTCTGCCAGGATTCATAACGGGCGACATTGAGCCCGGCGAGTTTGTCACTGAGTTTCATCAGACTAGCAATATCCGCCGTGCTCATTTTTCTCAGCCTGTCGATAAGCTTGGCCGAGTCATCCAGAAAGCGGGGCTGACTCGTCTCTTTGATGACAGGCGCAGTGTCAAAATCCAGCGTCTTTGCGGGTGAAATCACCATCAACATGGTTCGTTTCTATCCTTCTGTTTTCTGTTTATTTCTGATTGGGGTCGTTGCGCCGATCGCCACCGGGCTGGCCGGCATCCCCCATGTTTTCCACGGACTGTGAATAATCATCGTCCTCGTCATCGGGGTTGTTCTCTTCCTGCTCCCAGTTATCAAACGGGAAAGGCCGACGATCATCGGTATAGGTCAGAAATGCCACGATCCGGTAAACATATTTAGACAGATCATCAGCAAAATCACCGATATCATCATTGGGTTTGCCAGTGAACAGGGCAAATAATAACTGAACAATGACCACCACTGTGACCAGCATCATCACCAGGTAGAGAATCACAGCAAACAGAATCATGTAGAGAATCCGCAACCAATGATTTTTATTGCTGACGTTTTTCTTGACGGTTTCGTTATCCATAGCTTTTCTCCATGTAGTCCTGACCTTACTTTACCACTTCACTGGCCCTAGAGCTTGAAGCCGGATTGTGGGACACTTAGCCGATTGTAATCAAGATTAATGAATTTGAAATGAAATCATCGGCGGCGTGCCTGATCGCAGGCATAGACAAATTCACCGAGTCCTCCGGTAAAGCCGTGTCCTGGCTGGTGCTGGGCATGGTGTTACTGATTTGTTATGACGTGGCAATGCGTTATTTGTTCCAGCAGGGCTCGGTGGCGCTGCAGGAACTGGAATGGCACCTGTTTGCCCTGATGTTTCTGCTCGGCGGCGCCTATACGCTGAAGCATGATGACCATGTACGGGTGGATATTTTCTACCAGAGCCGTTTTGTCTCTGATCGTGGACGCGCCTGGATCAGTATTGTGGGGACTTGTCTGTTCCTGTTTCCTTTCTGCTTTCTGATTCTGTTCACTACCTGGCCCTTTGTCGAAAATGCTTTTTACTACAAGGAAGGCTCGCCCGACCCGGGCGGCCTGCCCTACCGTTTTGTTCTTAAAGGCGCGATTCTGGTCGCTTTTATCATGCTGATGCTGCAGGGCTTGGCTGAACTGCTGAAACAAATTCAGGTTTTACGTCCCAAGGAGAGCCGCTGATGGAATACTGGGCTCTCTCCATGTTCGCCGTGCTGTTCCTGCTGTTACTGGCAGGTTATCCGGTGGCTTTCACGCTGGGCGCTATTGCGCTCGCCTTCGGCAGCATCTTCCTGGGCATGGATTTCTTCAATCTGCTGCCGCTCCGCATCTGGGGCATCATGACCAATTTCACGCTGCTGGCAGTGCCGCTGTTCGTGTTTATGGGGGTACTGCTGGAAAAATCCGGGATTGCCGAAGAACTGCTCGATACCATGGGCAGACTGTTCGGTAAGGTTCGCGGCGGCCTGGCGATTTCCGTCGTTGTTGTTGGTGCCCTGCTTGCCGCCACCACTGGCGTGGTAGGCGCTTCCGTGGTCACCATGGCAGTAATTGCCCTGCCGGTCATGCTTAAACGCGGTTATGCCCCGTCTCTGGCAAGCGGTACCATTGCTGCCTCCGGTACTCTCGGGCAGATTATCCCGCCCAGTATCATTCTGATCCTGCTGGGCGATGTCATCGGCGTGCCGGTGGGCGAACTGTTTATTGCGGCCACGATTCCCGGTGCTTTGCTTATCGGTGGTTATATTCTCTATATCGTCTGGATAGCCTGGCGCAAACCGGATCTGGCGCCGGCCATGAACAATAATGAAGAATTTGATACCGGTCTGGCTGTGGCCGTGATTAAAAGTCTGTTACCACCGCTGTTTCTGATTCTTGCCGTACTGGGGTCTATCTTTTTCGGTGTCGCCTCGCCGACCGAGTCAGCAGCCGTCGGTGCGCTTGGCGCGATGATCCTGGCGGCGCTGCATAAGCGCATGAAGCTCGACAATCTTCGTGAAGCGATGCAGAAAACCACACGGCTGACCAGTATGGTGTTCATCATCTTCATCGGCGCGACGGCCTTCGGCCTGGTGTTCGTCGGCATGGGCGGGGATAAGTTGATCCTGGATATTTTCAGTGGTCTGCCCGGCGGTAAATGGACCTTCCTGATCCTGAGCATGCTGCTGATTTTTCTGCTTGGTTTCTTTCTCGACTTTATCGAAATCTGCTTTATCGTGGTGCCTGTGATTGCGCCGGTAGCGGTGCATATGGGCCTGGATCCGCTCTGGTTCGCGCTGCTTATCGCCCTCAATCTGCAAACCTCCTTCCTGACACCGCCGTTTGGTTTTTCCCTGTTCTATCTCAAGGCCAGTGCACCGCCCAGTCTGAAGTTGCAATCAATCTACAAAGGCATTGTGCCGTTTGTGGTGCTGCAGCTGACGGTGCTTGCTTTGATGATTGCTTTCCCCCAAATCAGCCTGTGGCTGCCGGGGCTGATGCAGAACTAAAAGCAAACGCCCGCCCATCAGGCGGGCAAAGCCGCAGCACTCACAACGGCGGAATGATATCGGTTTCGGGCAGGGCCTTTTCCTGTTTGAGGCGCTGATATTCGCTTTTGAGTTGCTCATCAATATAAATTGACTCTTCCTTGAGCATCGCTGCTGACTCTTCCGCTGCCAGCAGAAACGCTTCCAGTGCTTTTTCATTTTCCGGCGTCTGTTCACCGGTCTGAATCAGATTGCCTTCATGGGCCAGCGAATCCCGGTAGTTATTCACCAGTCGCAACTTCTGAATTAGCGACTCATTGCGGCTGAAGGGTTTGAACAGTTCAATCAGTCTGGGCAAAGCGGCTTCATCAATGGTTTTCAGTGGCACTTCATAAGTCAGACTGGATGAAATCCGCAGCTGAATAAAAGTCTGGCAGCGATACAGACAGAACCTCAGTCCTTCTTCCAGATACTGGTAATTGACCATGCAACGGGCCAGTTTTTCCGGATAAGGGGCGAGCTGTTTAGCCATAGCTTGACTCCTTTTCTGCAAATGATTGTTGAACACGCTGTTACTAGTAAGTCTCCACAACAGGCATAAACGTTCAGCCTGGTTTTCGGGCAAAGGGGGTAGACGAATCGGCAGGAAATAAGCATACCGCCAGCAAATACAAAAGCAGCGCCACGGTAATCAGCACCCGGAAACCGAATTCCATCGCTATCAGGGTAGCCAGGATCGGACTCATGACCGAAGCGAAGCCATTAATACCCCAGGCCCAGGGAATCATTTCATCATGCACCCGTCCCAGCACGCTCATGGCTGCAGGGAACGGGATGCCCATGCAGAACCCCAGCGGCATAATCATCAGGACAGCAAGCAGATAGCGCAGAAAATCCGACTGGGCCAGTAAAAACCCCGATATGGCGCCATAGCTGCTGATATACACTGCGCTCAGTGCCGTCATCAGCACCACTGCCGCCAGCACCTGATGACGCGGTGACCGCTTTTTAAGCCTGCCAGACAGGAAACTGCCGGCACCGGCTGCCAGCAGAAAACCGGCTATCACCGTGGTTACTGCATAGACCGGATGATGCAGAATCAGCACAAATTTCTGAATAAAGGCGATTTCAATAAATAAAAATGCCAGCCCCAGCGCAAAAAAGTAAGCCAGCACCCGTTTATGCAGTGGCTGCGCCTGTTCACGATCTTTGCGTCTGCGTCGCCACAACCACAAAGGCAGCAGCAGTAAGATGAAGCTCGCCACCAATGCCTGTAGCAGTGCCGCTATTAAAAGCAGATAACCGCTTTCCAGCAGGAAAATACTGCCGGTATCCAGCAGCGACATAATCTCAGGCAAGGTTTCCCATTTAAAAAACTGGGAAAAATACGGCTTGTTGTCCGTCGCAGCCTCGATATTGAATTTGTAGTCAGCTATAAACTGCGCTTTGTCTGATGACAGCAGTGCCGTCGCAGCCTCATAGAAATACGGCAGTTTGAGCTGATGAAACCGGTTGGCTTCTTGTTCTGTGATGCCCGGGTAATAAGCGAGATCAAAATTATATTTTCCGCTGAACTGTTTAAGCTGGCGGATTTCCTGCTTGCTGACCGGCCCGTTTTTTACTACCAGGGTTGTGGTCTGCCAGCTTCTTATCAATAGCACACTCTGTGAAGGTGTCAGTTTCTGCGAGGCCAGCGCTGCCGATACCGTTGCCAGCAATTTGGGCATTACTCTGGGTGGCAGGGTGGTCTGCTGTGTAATGCTGATGTAACCGCCGGGCTTAAGATGCTGCAGATATTCCTGTAGCGACTCGACCGTGAAAAGATAATTCTCAGTCATCGAATACAGCCCGCCGGAAGCGCCTGCCGCGCTCTGAAAGGACATCGTAATCAAATCGTATTGCCTGTCTGTCTCGCTGGCGAAAGCGCGGGCTTCGGATTGATGTACCTGCACTTGTGGCAAAGCATAGAGATCACCGGCAAAATCGGCGTAATCGTTCTGGATCAGTTTTATCATCTGCGGATTTTCTTCCACCGCATCGATATGTGTGGCGCCATGCAGCAGGGCCTGCAGCACATCACTGCCGGGTCCGGCACCGAGGACCAGTACCTGTTCCATCGGCTTTAACTGATAAGGCAAAGCCGAACTGGTCTGGCCCAGAAACCGGAGCGCTTTGAAATCGCCATTGAATGCGGTAATAGCGCTCATTGCATCGGCATCAGTGAACACCGCCAGTTGTTCGGGCAATTCGGCATTGCTGACGATGCTGAGTCCCGGCGCATAACGCGGCGGCACCTGTTTTGATTCCACCACAGTCAACACACCGAGCGGACTGGACTCACGCTGCAGTACCCGGGTTTCCGGCAATGTCAGCATCTGGCTCTGGCTTTTATAACTGGAAATATTGAGTTGTAGCGATGCAGGTAACAGCAATAACAGCGCGGCCCCTGCCACAAGAATCGCCGTGAGCCAGGCCTGTTTTTGCCTGCCGGACCAGATTGATGATTGTGTGAGCAGCAATAAGCCGGCCACTAATACCAGAACAGGTAAAATCAGCAGAATCTGCCCGACATCAATGACAAACAATAAGGCAATAATGCCGACACTGCCCAGCGCTGCGCCCAGCAAATCTGAGGCGTAAAGCGTTGGAATACCCCGTCGGAACTGATACAGAGACAGGCCGATAAAATTGGCCGCGAAAAAGAAAGGCACGGCGAGGATCAGATACACCGCCAGCCAGTAAAGCAGTTGCCAGGGGTCCCATAATAATTCGGCAGGATTGAAAGGCAGCGTCTGTGCCAGCATAAAACACAGCGGCATCGATAGCGCCAGCAGCAACAGATTGCTCATGATCACCGCCGGAAAATAACGGCTGACGCCCTGTCGCATGAGGGCCAGAAACACCCCGCTCACGCCATAGCCCAGTAACGCCAGACTGATGACCATAAATGCGAAATGATGCCACTGGATCAGCGAAAACAGGCGCAGCAACAGCACTTCATAAGCAAGCGTCGCACCTGAGACAAGGCCAATGGTCAGCAGATAGCCGGCACCGGGATGCATACAACAATCAATGGTCGCCGGTCAGGGGTACAAACTTCACTGGCAATAACTGTTCAGTGAGAATATCGCTGTCTTGTGTTTTTTTGACCAGCACCAGATGCTGCACCATAAAGCGGCTGCCAACCGGAATCACCATGCGACCACCCGGTTTTAACTGCTTCAGCAGTCGCGGAGGAATATGATCAGCGGCGGCAGTCACAATAATCGCATCAAACGGCGCCTGCTCTTCCCAACCATAATAACCATCACCGTGGCGGGTAATGACCTTGTCATAGCCTGTGCGTTTGAGATCCTCCGCAGCTCTCTCAGCCAGTTCCGGCACGATTTCAATGCTGTAGACCTTATCAACCAGTTCTGCCAGCACCGCCGCCTGGTAACCGGAGCCGGTGCCGATTTCCAGCACTTTATCCGATGCTTTCAACTCAAGCAGATTGGTCATCAGTGCGACAATGACAGGCTGCGAGATGGTCTGGCCGTAACCAATGGGCAGAGGTCGGTTTCGATACGACTGATGTTTGTGTTTATCCGGCACAAATTGATGGCGGGGCACAGACCTCAATGCGTCCAGCACCCTGGGGTCCAGTTCAGATGCATCGAGGATAGCATCGCTACTGCGAAGATCTGTGGCGATTTCTTTGACGAGTGCCTGTCGCTGTTGCTTGAAATTATCCTGTGCCTGCAGCGGACTCATCAAAGCCATCAACAACAGGACAACAGTCAGACTCGAAAGTGGCGTCAGCGTCATGTCTTAGCTCCAACGAGTTGTCTTTGTCAGTATGCTATGACTCTACACTACTACGGGAATAATCAGGATGCGACCGATTGTGTATAAGCGCTTTGAGCCCTCTGATTAACAATCAGGCCCTGCTCAGAGTCATAAACACCATATCCTCGGTGGAGTGTTCCTCAAAAGGCACAAAGCCCATTTTCTGATACAAAAACAGCGCTCGCGGATTATCTCTTAGCACGTTAAGCGTGATGGTATCCGGCTGATGACGTTCCGTCGCTTCAATAATCAAGAGCTGAATCAAAGCTTTGCCCAAGCCCTGGCCGCGATACAAAGGATTGATGATGACCCGTCCCAGATGAACGGTGTCCGCATCACGCGGCCAGAATTGACCGAAGCCCATCAGGGCAGCATCCGCATCGGTAAGCGAATAGCTTTCGCTGTCATCCATTTGCAGCAGCCTGGGCAAGGCCTCAGCAGAAAAAGGAAAGCCGAAGTCGGGCCCGGCCCAGTGAACACAGGACTTGGCATCGGTAATCCAGGATGACAGCGCCGCGTAATGGCTTGCCGTGGTCTCAGTCAAAGAGAGTTTCATCGTCAGGGAATAATCAGGTGTCATAAGACTATTATGGCGGACAGCCGCTGCGACAACAAACCGGCCCCTTAATCAGCAGGTCCGCAAAAAGTATTAATTTCCGTTTGTTCGCCGACGGCCGGAATAAATACTCAACAGCGTCACGGTCACCAGAATCAGGGTCATACCAATGATTTGGATGCCGGTAAGTCCCTGATTTAAGACAATGACGCCGAACAAGGATGCAGTGACCGGTTCTACCATCGCCACCACTGCCGCCACCGAGGGTAGCGTATGCTTCAGGCCCACAATATAGAGAATGAAGGATACGCCACCACCGAAAATGCCCAGAACGGCAAATAAAGGCCAGCTGGATGAGCCCGGCACTGCCAGCGCCTGTTCAATATCTACCAGACCGATCAGAATCAACACCAGCACCGCCAGCGCAATAGAAAGAATCGCCTGAGGACTGCCATGAGGCGCGGCATATTTAAAGCCGAAGATAAATACGGCATAGGATAAACCGGATAACAGACCGGCCGTGATACCGAGTCTGCTGGTAAAGCCCGCATCCTGCGCATAAATGCCGGTCAGCAGCACGACACCTATCATGACCACCAGCATCGCTGCCCACTTCGTCAGATTCGGTGTTTCAAGTCTGCAGACAAAAGACACCAGATAGACAAATACCGGCGCACAATACATCAGGGTAGCAGCCACCGCCACACTGCCTTCATTGATGCTGAGGAAATAAAAAGAAAAATTACCGGCCACCCCGGCGCCGGCAATGGCTGACCAGAACCACAGCCGCCACTGGCCTAAGCCGCTGCGCTGAGGGCGCAGTGCCAGCCAGCCCAGCACCAATATCAGTCCGATGGCCCCGCGATAGAATGACACCACCAGCGCATCCCAGCCGAAAGCCATCAGTAATGCCGCTACGCCACCTGACAGCCCCCAGAATAAGGCGGCCAGAATAACAAAAACAGCGCTGAAACGCGCCAGTTGAAAAGCATTAATGGACATCAGTCAGATCAAGCAGCCTGAATCCGGTTACGTCCTGCCTGCTTGGCCTGGTAAAGAGCCTGGTCAATACGGTCCACAAAATCTCTTAATTCATCCTTGTGCGACGGCACAATCGTTCCGCTGCCGATACTGATAGTCAGAATCTGAGAGACTTCCGACTGCGCGTGCGGGATCTGCTGCTTAAAGATAATTTGCTGACAACGTTCGGCAATTTTCTGCGCTGCTTCATGATCGGTCTCAGGCATCACCATGACAAACTCTTCACCGCCGAAACGGGCAAAAAAGTCCCGTGAGCGGGTGGCGGCTTCTGACAGCAGCTGTGCGACCTTGATCAGACAGTCGTCGCCCTGCATATGACCGTAATAATCGTTGTACTGCTTGAAAAAATCGATATCGATAAGTAGCAGCGACAGGGGCTGTTGATCGCGCCGGGCGCGAATCCATTCCTGTTCCAGCACCGAGTCCAGCATGCGCCGGTTGGAGACACCTGTCAGACCGTCTTTGAATGAGAGCTCTTCCAGTTCTTTCTGCAAATCCAGCAGCTTCTGTTCGGTTTCCTTACGTTCACTGATATCAAACATGAAACCTATCAGCGCCTCGACCTCTCCGTTTTCATCCCGCGCCACATGCACCACATCACGGATCCAGACATAATCACCGTCTTTGGTGAGCGCACGGTAATCAGCTTCATGATCGGTGCCGGATTGGGATTGGGCGACACAGAAATCCACCACCCATTTCTGATCATCAGGATGCATGCGCTCAGCCCAGTCATTGACCGAAACCCAGCTTGAGGGAGCCCAGCCCAGCAGGGCTTCAATCTGCGGCCCGATATAGGCGAACTGCATGGTCTTCCAGTCGATTTTCCAGGGAATAGCGCGGGTTGATTCCAGCAGGGTTTTGTAAACGTCGTTATCAGGTTCGACAGACTTTGAATGCTGTTCCATCTTGCAGGATCCTTGTAGACAAGCACTTCCCTGGCGAACAAGTCATTCCGTGACCGACTTCACAGGATTATGACCTAACTGTGTTCAAAACCAAAGCTCAGGACATTTTTCAGTGCCGTTTTGTCAGCCATCAACAGCAACAAGCGGTCCAGTCCCAGCGCCACCCCGCTACAGGGTGGCAGACCTTGTTCAATTGCAGCGAGCAGGCGTTCATCGATCGGCATGGGGGGCTTATCCTGCTCGATACGGTGCCGGTTATCAGCTTCAAAACGACTGCGCAGTTCAGCGGCGTCGAGGCATTCATCATAACCGTTAGCCAGTTCCAGGCCACCGGCATAGACCTCGAAGCGGGCTGACACGCTGATGCCTTCTGAATTTGTATAAACTTTTGCCAGTTGAGCCTGCGAGGCCGGGAAATCATAAATAATCACGGGCCTGCCGAGTTGACTGAGTTCAGGTTCAATCAGCTCGCTCATCAGCATTTCCAGCCAGCCGTTATAGTCTGTCTGCCAGTCAGCCGGCAAGTGACTGATAGCCGTCAATGCAGTCTGCCTGAGCATCGCTGTATCCGCCTGCTCAATATCGATCTGCAGATACTGCTGAAATGCCAGATGATACGGCATTTTGACAGCGGCAGGCAGTGATGCCAGCTGTTGCAGCAGATCATCGACTTCCTGCATCAGCCCGTAATAATCCAGCGCCGGACGATACCATTCCAGCATGGTGAACTCGGGATTATGCAGACGGCCTGATTCGCCGTTACGAAACACCCTGGCAATTTGGTAAATATCGCCGCTACCAGCAGCCAGCAGCCGTTTCATCGCGAACTCGGGCGAAGTTTGCAGATAATATGGCAGAGCTTGACTGCCGGGCGGCTGGTAATAGGTTTTGAAACTGTCTAGATAGGTCGCCGTGGGCGCCGCCTGTGACAGCACTGGCGTGTCGACTTCCATGACTTCACGCTCTGCAAAAAAACGGCGGACATCAGCCAGAAGCTGAGCCCGCCGCTTTAACGTCTCTATCGTTGCTGAGGGTTGCCAGTCTTTTCCTGACATTAATCCTTGGCGCGTTCAACGTAAGTGGATGTGCGTGTGTCGACTTTCAGCACTTCACCGATTTCGATAAACAGCGGTACCCGGACCACTGCACCGGTTTCCAGCGTCGCTGGTTTACCACCGCCGCTTGAGGTGTCGCCACGTACACCCGGATCAGTCTCAACCACAGCCAGGTTCACGAAGTTAGGCGGTGAAACCAGCAGCGGCGAGCCGTTCCACAGGGTCACGGTGTAGGTATATTGTTCTTTCAGCCAGTCTTTGGATTCAGCAATCGCGTTTTCGTCAGCAGCGTATTGCTCGAAGGTGTTCGGGTCCATAAAGTGCCAGAATTCACCGTCATTGTAGGAATATTCCAGATCGATTTCGATGACATCCGCACCTTCAACCGTATCACCGGATTTGAATGTGCGTTCATTGACGCGGCCGGTTTTCAGGTTACGGAATTTAACGCGGTTAAAGGCCTGACCTTTACCCGGTTTAACGAACTCATTTTCGATAATGCTGCATGGGTCGCCATCCAGCATGAATTTGAGACCCGATTTGAATTCATTTGTACTATAGCTTGCCATCTTGACCTCTTTTAGGGGACGATCTTCGCCTGCCTGAGAATAAAAGTGACTATGATACCGCAATCCCCGCCCGTAAAGACAAAACAAAGCTGGCAATCCTTACTGGCTAATGCTGTCACTGACGCCGATGAATTACTGGCTCAGCTGGGTCTGAGCGGGGCGCTGACCGCTATCGACAGGGAAAAAATCCGCCAGTTCCCGCTGCGGGTGCCGCAGAGTTATATCCACAAGATGCGCTACGGTGACAGGCAGGATCCGCTGTTAAAACAGGTCTTCCCGCTGATTGATGAAAGTTTTGATATTGAAGGCTACAGCAGTGACCCGGTCGGCGATCAGTTCGCGGTGACCTCCCCCGGTATCCTGCAGAAATATCAGGGTCGCGCCCTGCTGGTCACCACCGGCGCCTGCGCGATTCACTGCCGTTATTGTTTCCGCCGCCATTTTCCCTACGCTGACAGTAACCCGCTTGCCAGTCAGCTGGCGCATACGCTGGCAGAGTTAAAAGCAGACCGCAGCATCAATGAAGTCATCCTGAGCGGCGGCGATCCACTGTCTCTCAGCGATGATAAGCTGGCCGGACTCGTATCTGAACTGGAACAGATTCCGCATCTCAAACGTCTGCGGATTCATACCCGGCTGCCGGTCGTGTTACCGGCGCGTATTGATAAGCGTCTGCTCGACTGGATTGCAGGCTGCAAACTTAAAGTCGTGATGGTTATCCATGCCAATCATGCCAATGAGATTGATGATGAAGCCGGGCTTGCGCTGTTCAGATTGCAGCAGGCCGGATGTCAGCTGCTGAATCAGGCGGTATTACTCAAAGGCATTAATGACTCAGCTGCTGCCCTGGTGACTCTCAGCGAGCGCCTGAACGACGTCAATGTCATGCCTTATTACCTGCATGTTTTAGATAAAGTCGCCGGCGCGCATCATTTTGATGTCGCGGAAGCCACAGCGATTGAACTTATGGATATGATCAGAAAACAGCTGCCGGGTTATCTGGTACCGAGACTGGTTCGGGAAATTCAGGGAGAAGCGAGCAAGACAGTTATCCGCTGAACTTGCAGCAGGTACAAAAAAGCCCTCTCCCTGATGGAAAGAGGGCCTGCGGTCAACTCAATGTCATTAACCGCGTTTGTTCATCGGCACGTATTCACGCATTTCACTACCGACATAAATCTGAGTCGGACGATAAATACGGTTGTTGGCAATCTGCTCACGCCAGTGCGCCAGCCAGCCGGCACTGCGGGCGACAGCAAACAGCGCGGTGAACTGATCTTCAGGAATGCCCATTTCTGAATAGAGAATGCCGGAATAGAAGTCGACATTCGGATAAACGCCTTTGTGACCGAGCCTGTCGGCGCAGACTTCTTCCAGTTTCAGGGCGGTGTCGAACATGTCGTCCAGCGCACCGCCACGTTCAGCCACCAGTTTTTCCACCAGTTTGTGGAGGATGGTGGCGCGCGGGTCTTTGACCTTGTATTCACGATGCCCCATGCCCCAGATGACTTCTTTATTCTTCAGCTTGGCATCAACCCAGGCTTCGACCTTATCGGGCGAACCGATTTCCTGCAGCATGCCGACAACCCGCTGGTTGGCACCGCCATGCAATGGACCGGACAAGGTACCAATTGCTGCAGAGATGACGCTGTAGGGAGAAGCCAGGGTCGAACCGGCGACCAGTGCGGCGAAGGTGGAAGCATTCAGGGTATGTTCCGCGTGCAGAATCAGGCATACGTCCATGATTTTGGCCATCAGCGGATCCGGTTCTTTACCGGTAAACATATAAAGCAGGTTTTCGGCGACCGACATATCAGAGCGTGGCTGAATCGGGTCCCAGCCGTAGCGGATATGCTCCCACATCGCGACCAGCGGTGACATCTGCGCAATAATATTGACCGTCATATTGCGCACGTAATCCAGATCTTCGCAGCTATCAGCGCCGGTCAGACATTCGGTACCCGGATAGAACATGCCGAGGCTGGATACCGCAGTCTGCAGCATATCCATCGGATGGCCGTCGTGCGGGAAGTGACGCATCATTTCACGGATGTGATACTTGATGCGGTAGTTTTGCCGCAGTTCCTGTTTGAAGTCGTCGAGTGCTTTCTGAGTTGGCAGTTCGCCATTGAGCAACAACAGGGTGGATTCTTCAAAGCTGCTGTTTTCTGCCAGGGTTTCCAGCGGGTAGCCGCGATAACTCAGTATGCCTTTCTCACCATCAATGTAAGAAATGGCGGACTTAGTTGCGGGGACACCTTCCAGGCCGGGTAAAAAATCACTCATCTACAACCTCATAAATAACTTGATGGCGGAGATTTGGAACGCTTATTTGAAACAGGATGTGATATCGGGGTATCCCTTAACAGGGCGAGATCCGGACTGAGATGAGTCTGTCTGCATTTCATGGTTGCCAGAGCCGCGCCGCGCTTCGATATCACATTAAAAAGCGCACCAGAAAAGCTGGCATTATACTGCATTGATCCTGCCGTCACACCCCGGATATGGTTAGCGCTTGATTCGCCAGCTTTTATCGCAGAATATCGGACCAGATATTCTGTGCCCAGGCTCTGGCAAAACGGCCTTCCATTTCAGTCGCAATCGAGGTCGCACCACCGCCCGGCATGGCAGTCATCTGCCCTTCACTCTCATCATAAGCAAATACCGCAGCGACATGACCCGCCCTTTCGCCATCAACAAAGCTGTAACAGGTATTGCTGAATTTAGGACTCATTTCCAGCGGCTGCTGTTTGAGTAAGGCAATCACCGCGGCCGCACAAACCTTGGCCTGTGAATTGGCGATATGACCGGACTTGGGCATATTTGAAGCCACCGCATCGCCAATCACATGCACTCCGGCTACGGCTGTTGATTCATAGCTACGAAAGTCCACTTCACACCAGCGCCGGTCGACATTGATAACCCCGGCCGTTTCAGCCACCTTGCCGGCTTTCTGCGGTGGAATCACATTGAGCACATCGGCTTTAAAACTATCAAACAGGCTTTCCACCGTCAGGCTCTCGACATCAACCGATTCGATGGCATTGCTGGGATAATAGTCAATCAAGCCCGGGTAATTATTCTCCCAGGCATTCTGAAACAGGGCTTTTTTGGAAACGATGTCGCCGTTGGCATCAAGAATGATCAATTTGCCTGTCGGATTGTGCTGTTTCAGAAACAAAGCAATCTGGCAGGCGCGTTCATAGGGTCCGGGCGGACAACGGAATGGGGCAGCGGGCACCGTCATCACCACTTTGCCGCCCTGCGGCATGGCTTTGAGCTGCTTGAACAGCAGTTGAGTCTGCGGGCCCGCTTTCCAGGCATGCGGTATTTTGTTATTGACGATTTCGGCGGTCAGCATCGGCAGTGTGTCATAAATAAAATCTACACCCGGTGCTACTATCAGCCGGTCATAAGCAATCTCACTGCCATCCTCGAGTGTGATGGCAGCCTTATCGGTATCGATTGCCGTGACTGTAGCCTGTATTGTTCTGATCTGGTGTTGGGAAGCTAAGGCCTGATAATCATAGGTGAGTTGCTGTAAAGTCCGATTACCACTCAGTACCATATTGCTCTGTGGACAGGACACAAAACGGCTGTTTTTCTCGACCATGACCACATCAAGATCAGGTGCCCATAGCTTCAGGTATTTGGCAGCCGTGGCGCCGGCAAAGCCGCCACCAACCACCACCACCCGCTGCCGGTTGTTGCCCGTTTTGGCAGCGAGCTTAAGCTGAGGGAATAAAGCCAGCGAGCTGGCTGCGGCCGCCGTTTGTATCAGTCTACGTCGGTTAATGGCCATGATTCCCTCCTCTTTTCAGTCCGAATTCTAGGTTATACCCACTATCCTAGCCTGAATCGACATTCAATTGCTCAGCTGTCTTCGGTTTTATTCAAATCCAGCTCAGTGAAATAGTCATTGTCGGTCAGTGCCCTCGCTTTTTTAGCATCGGCCAGAACAATGCTTTTATCACCGCCGTGCGTCTCCAGAATCAGACACTCCTGATGTTTATCATTGCTGCTGAGATTTTTTGCCTTGCCCTGAAATGTTTCACCCGCATTCATGGTGACAACGAGCTCAAAGCGATGCATACAGGCAAGTTCGAGGTTATCGACAACATCGCAGTCTAGAGTTGGTTCGGTCATAGTTAACCCCCATCAATTGTTATCTGCTTGCAGTTCTTCATCATCCAGCAACCGAAGAAACAACGCCTTGGCTGATTATCTGAACACCATGTTCAGCAATAATCCGCTGCGGCTTCCGCTGCTTGTAAAAATTCGGGCACTGCTGTGCCCGATTGGTTCCCAAAACTACTGGCGTCGTCCATAACTGATGGCATAGGCGACCGGCCTGGCTAATAAAACCGGGTCATCAGATGGCGATATGCCTTCCGGGACTGCAAGCGGATTAAACATATTGGCTTTGGCATAGGCCTCACCATCCGCCATCACACTGTCAATGGTTAAAGTGCCTAGTTTGACCAGCCGGCGTTCTGCAGGCCAGACCTGGGTCGGATCAGTGACATTGTCGCCCGCCTCAGCCAGCTGCACTGAAATCGTCAATTTGACTGGCCCTTGCTGCAATTGCTGCGACAGCTGCTGTTTCAGATAATCTTCGCCAGCAGCTTGTCGTTGCTCTTCAGTCAGAAATTCACTGCCGCCAACAGGCTCAATCAGGTAGCGACCAAACTGCTGTTTACCTTCCGCATTTTCAAACTTGAAGGCGTTAATACCATGATAGCTTTGCGTGGCAAATCCCACTGGTGCTGGCTTTTCCAACTCAACAAACGTTTTAGCCGCAGGGGTCTGGGCCAGAAACTGTTCGATCGGTGAGGGTGTTGCGCTGCTGTTCTTACTGTTTTTGATAGCGGTGAGCAAGGCCAGAAACTGTTCCGGCGTACTGACCGGGAAGCGATCCACCGATAAGACAACTATGTCTGTATATTCTTCATCGGCTAATAAAAAACGGATCGCCATCCCCTTGGGGAAAGCGCCCGGGCTGGCATCATTAATATCCGGTACACCCGTCGCATTTGAAAAACGCACAATCACCTCACTGCGCGCATCCTGCAGATGGGGGGCATAAGAGACTTGTCGGGCTTGTTGGTCAGGATCAAAAAAACCTTGCACAACTATGCCTTTTGCATGGTTCACCCGATAGCCCGGATGAGGGCCGCCAGCCAGTTCTGAAAAGGTATCAACCAGCCTTTGTTCGACCGGCGGCTCATCTGCCTGAGCTGCAGTGACTGATAACACAAACAGGCAGGTAAACATTAAAGGCTTGATTGACCACATAGACTTCTCCTTGAAGACAGAGCAACAGCTTCTGCAAATTGTTTATTCACCATCAGCTCACGAAGTGGTGAGGCTCAGGTTGAGTATATAACCGCCAATGGTCAGTAACATGAACAAAACAAATGCCAGTAGCAATGGCCGGATTCCAGCCTGACGCAAGGCACAGATATGTGTTCTGAGACCCAATGCCGCCATTGCCAACCGTCAGAAATAGAGTATCCGCCGCAATCAATAAATTCACAATGGCCTCAGGCAGTACGGCTAAAGAATTCACGCCGGTTGCGACCACAAATAAAACCGCAAACCACGGCTCGGTGATGTTGTTGACTAGGATGCAGTTTGAACAAAGCCGTGGCCAGGGGATCATCTGATCCTCGTCTCAGCAAAAAGTGGATTTCAGTTCATTTCAGTCCGTCCCCTGGTTAATGCGGGAATCAGGCTCAATGACGCATGAGATGACAAACGCTTATTCTGAGCCTGTTCGACATTAAACCAGCCAGAAGTATTGAAGTGGGCAGTAATGAGGCTATCGTCAGAATGCTTCGTTCTGGCCTTGGTGTCGCAATCTTGCCTTATGTGCTCGTGGAGGAAGGGATACAATCCGGCGACCTGGCTCAAGTCATCATGCCCACTGAGATGAGATTAAGCCGGGAATTAAAATGCTTGCGTTGCCATGATCGACCAATTTCGCCGGCGGCCATGGCATTTCAGCAATTAATTTTTGCTGGGCGAGAGGGCTTTAACTGACTTTCTTACCCTGCGCCTGCAAATCGGCATGATAGGAAGACCTCACCATGGGTCCACTGGCCACATGATCAAAGCCCATTGCCTTACCCAACTCGCCCAGTTCATCAAACTCGGCAGGCGTCACAAAACGGTCGACCGGCAGGTGATGACGGCTGGGTTGCAGATACTGGCCCAGAGTCAGCATCCGACAGCCATGATCACGTAAATCCTGCATGACCTGTTTAACTTCTTCTATGGTTTCGCCAAGCCCCAGCATCAGCCCGGATTTGGTGGGCACCTGCGGATGCATGTCTTGAAAACGACGAATCAAATCCAGTGACCATTGATAATCGGATCCAGGCCGCGCTGCCTTGTATAAACGTGGCACCGTCTCCAGGTTATGGTTGAAAATATTCGGCGGACTCTGGGTCAGAATCTCCAGCGCCACATCCATGCGGCCGCGAAAATCCGGCACCAGCGTTTCAATGTTGGTCTGTGGTGACTGCCGGCGGACTTCATTAATGCATTTAACGAAGTGATCGGCCCCGCCGTCACGCAGATCATCTCGATCGACTGACGTTATCACCACGTGTTTGAGCTGCATCGCGGCAATGGTTTTGGCCAGATGCGCCGGCTCATTCTGATCCAGCGGATCAGGACGGCCATGTGCGACATCACAGAACGGACAGCGGCGGGTGCAGATATTACCCATGATGAGAAACGTCGCCGTGCCATGGGAAAAACATTCTCCCAGATTGGGACAGGCAGCTTCCTCACAGACCGTGTGCAGCTGGTGTTCACGCAGCATGTCTTTGATGTGCTGCACCCGCGGGTCGCCATGCGACTTGGCCCGGATCCACTCCGGCTTGCGCTTGGGCTGGCTGGGTTCAATCTTGATGGGAATACGGGAAACCTTCGATTCGCCCTTGAGCTCACGAACGTCGCGTCTACCCTCTGCTGTGTCTGTCATGTATTGATACCTGTCTGCATCTGCTTGCTGAATGCAGCAATGAATTGTTGTTTGGCGTCTGCCATATCGAGTTCTATGCCGAGTGTTGTCAGGTCAATCACTTCCATGCCGGCCTGGCCACAGGGATTGATATAACTGAATGGCGTCAGGTCCATCGCAATATTGAAACTGACACCATGATAACAGGCGCCGCGTTTGACCCGTAAACCCAAAGAGGCAATCTTGCGCTCATCCACATAAACCCCGGGCGCATCTTTTCTGGCATAAGCGTCAATATCTAAGTCAGCCAGCATGCTGATGACGGTCTGTTCCAGGCGGCTGACCATCTCTCTGACACCCGCCTTATGTCGACGCAAATCTATTAAGGGATAGGCGATCAATTGCCCCGGTCCATGGTAGGTGACCTGACCACCGCGGTCGGTTTCGACCAGCGGAATATCATGCAAATCAAGCACATGCTCGGCCCGACCATTGGCACCTTGGGTGAACACCGGCTGGTGTTCCAGCAGCCAGAGTTCGTCCTCGGTGTCGGCTTCACGGGTCAGTGTGAATTCACGCATCCTGTCGACCACCGGGTGGTAGTCGACAAGTCCCAGATCTTTAATGATCATCAGAGTACGTATTTGATGCGATGATGACTGGTCAGGTCCTGATAAATCGCATCAAGCTGCGGCTTGCTGGTCGCGCGGATGGTGACCGTAATCGAAGTGAACTTACCGCCGGAACTCTGACGACTACTGACAGCGCCTTCAGAAATATCTTCTACATGGCGGCGGATGATTTCAACGACAATCTGGTCCAGATCATCACTGGTTTCGCCCATGGCTTTAATCGCAAAGTCACAGGGAAATTCGAGCAGGGTTTCCTGTTGTTTATCCTGTTCGCTCATACGCTGCCCTCCGTTTTGTAACGCTGGTAAAGCGCGTCAAGCTGCTGCCAGACAGGACCAGGCTTGCCAGTACCGACCGGCGCATCATCCAGCGTCGTCACAGGCAACAACTCGCGGGTGGAACTGCTGATCCAGATTTCGTCCGCCTGTTTCAACTGCTCGGCAGAGACTGCCTCTTCTCGATACGAAATAGCGGCTGTCCGGGCCAGTTCCAGAACCACATCGCGGGTGATACCGGGCAGGACTTTCTCGTCCTTGGGCGCGGTATGAATCACCCCGTCCAGTACTGCGTAACTGTTACTGGCCGAACCTTCAGTCATATAACCGTCGCGAATCAGAATGGCTTCCTGGGCGCCGACATCCTGAGCCTGCTGCCTCAACAGGCTGTTGGGTAACAGGGTAATTGCCTTGATATCGCACTGCGCCCAGCGAATATCCTTGACCGTAATGGCCTTGATACCATCCTCTTTGTACCAGGCCGGCAGTGGTTTGATCGGGTTGGTCATGACAAAGGCGGTCGGTTCCACCCCTTCCGGGAACACATGATCACGCGGTGCAACGCCGCGCGTGACCTGCAGGTACACCGCCTGATTGTCGCCGTCATTGTCATGAACCAAACGGGCGATAATCTCGCTCCACTGTTCGATATTGTAGGGGTTAGCCATGCGAACCCCATCCAGGCTGCGTTGAAGACGCTGTAAATGCTCATTCAGACAGAATGGCAGGCCCTGATAAACCGGAATGACTTCATAAACACCGTCACCCAGCAAAAAACCACGATCGAGCACAGAAACATGCGCCTGGTCGGCGGGCAGGTACTCGCCGTTTAAAAATACGGTTCTCACAGTCTAGCCCCAGATCCACAGCAGAATATGGTCAATCAGACGGCGCCACCAGCTGCCCTCTTCAACAGCATTGAGTGCCACCAGCGGTTGTTTGGCGACGACTTCTTCACCGAGGCGGATTTCGACTTCACCCAGTTGGGTGCCGGCCTCGACAGGCGCAATCACCGGTTGCTGAATATTGGTGCTGGCCGCCAGCTCATCATACTGGCCGCGTGGCACAGTCACTGACAGGTCCTGAGCCAGCCCCAGTGCCAGCGTTTCCTGGGCACCTTTCCATACCTTGGTGTCGGTGATACTGGTATTGGCCTGATACAACTGATGGGTTTCAAAGAAACGGAAACCGTAGTTCAGCAGTTTCTGGGTTTCCTGAGCCCGTGCATTTTCACTGCGGGTACCGAGCACTACCGTGATCAGTCGCATATCTCCCCGTTTGGCTGAGGCGGCCAGGCAATAGCCGGCTTCTTCGGTGTGACCGGTTTTCAGACCATCAACACTGTTATCCCGCCACAACAGTTTGTTGCGGTTGTGCTGCGTGATGTCGTTATAAGTGAATTCCTTTTCGGCATACCACTCGTAGTGTTCCGGGAAGTCACGAATCAGTGCCGCAGACAAGGTCGCGATATCGCGCGCTGTAGTGTAGTGATCAGGATCAGGCAGACCGGTGGCATTGACATAGTTGGTGTTATACATGCCGAGTTGCTGCGCATACTGATTCATCATCTGAGCGAACACTTCTTCACTGCCAGCGATGTGTTCAGCCAGCGCGACGGCGGCATCATTACCGGACTGTACGATCATGCCGCGCAACAATGCCTCTACAGAGACTTTGGTATTCACTTTGATAAAGCTGCGGGAGCCTATCATGCGCCAGGCTTTTTCACTGATCAGCACTTCGTCATCCAGCGAAATATTACCGGCGTGCAATTCATGCGACACCACATAAGAAGTCATCAGTTTGGTGATACTGGCCGGTGGCAGTTTTTCGTCCGGGTTCTCCGCGGCCAGCACTTTGCCACTGTTGTAATCAATCAGAATATGAGATTTGGCAGCGATCGCGGGGGCCGAAGGCTTGGGCGTAATTACGCCAGCCTGCACCGATACAAAAGCAGTCAGAAACAGAAAAAATAAAACAACTTTCGTGTTTTTCAGCATGATGAACTCTCAGGAAAAATAGATTTAATCGACGACTATATGGCTGTCGCGAAAGCCGAGTCCGACCAGTCTGGCCGCCAGATCATCGCCATAGGCCACGCTGGCCAGTGGTCCGACTCTGACCCGATACAGGGTACCCTGGACACCGCTCACCGGCATAATGGTGACGCTGTCCGCGATATCCTGCTCCAAGCGGATTTTGACCTGCTCAGCGCGATTGCGGGTGCTAAATGCCCCGACTTGCAGAAACATCGCGGCTGAGCTCGCCGGCTTTACCGGCTCGAATCCCCGATCCACTTTTGAGGTCAGTGTTTTAGGGGCACTGCCCGGTGTAATCGCCCGCACTTCCACCAGACCCGTGCCTTTCGAAACGATGCCCAGTTTGGTCGCAGCGCTATATGATAAATCAATCAGCCGGTTGTCGTGAAATGGTCCGCGATCATTAACCTTCACAATCACCTTGCGGCCATTCTCAAGATTGGTGACTTCGACATAACTGGGCAGCGGCAAAGTTTTGTGCGCCGCTGTCATCTCGTACATGTCATAAATTTCACCGCTGGAAGTGCGGCGGCCATGAAACTTGGTGCCATACCAGGAGGCGATGCCCTTCTCGCGGTAACCCTCTGCACTGGTCAGCGTGTAGTAACTTTTACCGAAGACTTCATACTGAGCCGGGTTGCCATATTTACTTCGCGGCTCATATTTGGGAACAGCATCAGGTATCTGACTGATATCAGGCACCCGGCCCGGCGCGCCGTCTTTTTCAGACACGCTGCCGCAGGAAATTAGCAGCAGGTAGGCCAGTGCCAGTGATGCTCTCCGACAGTAAACTGAAAAACGCATTACAACTCACCAAATTGTTGTCGGATGGCCTCCGCCAGTTGCACCACCGCCATGGCATACATACGGCTGTGGTTATAGCGGGTGATGGCATAAAAGTTCTGCCGGCCCAGCCAGTATTCCTCGCCATCAGGTTGAGTCAGGGCAATCACCGACAGCGGATCATCGCCGGCAGGCAACTGAGCCAGTGAGAAACCGGCAGCAGCCAGCTGTTCACGACTGTAGGCGGGTTTGAGATCAGTGCCGTTAATTCCATCCGGCAAAGGTTTATCAAGTTCTGTGCGGTGCACAATGCTCTCTCCCGGCACCCAGCCATGCAAGGCAAGGTAATTGGCAATACTGCCTATCGCATCGGTCGGGTTGGTCCAGATATCCCGGTGGCCGTCATCGTCAAAGTCCACCGCATAGGCCCGGTAGCTGCTGGGCATAAACTGTCCCAGTCCCATCGCCCCGGCATAGGAACCGACCGGCTCCAGCTGAGACATCTGTTCTTCACGGGTCAGGATCAGAAAGTTCTCCAGCTCACTGGTAAAAAACGGACTGCGTGGCGGATAACGGAAGGCGAGAGTCGATAAAGCATCAATAACCCGGTAACCACCGACATTGCCACCATAACGCGTTTCCACCCCAAGAATAGCAACGATGATCTCAGCCGGCACCCCATATTGCTGCTCAGCCTCGGCCAGTGCTTCCTTATGCTGCTGCCAGAACTCGACACCGCCGGCAATACGCGAACCGGTCAGGAAGATATCTCGGTACTCGTACCAGGGCTTGCTCTTTTCTGCCGGTCTGGAAATCGCCTTGAGGATGCTGTCTTTGACTTCCACCTCGGCAAAAACCTGTTCCAGTTCTGCCTCGTTGAACCCGTGTTCAGTCACCATTTTGTCAATAAACTGCTGCAAATCCGGTAAGTCCGGATTAGCCAGAACAGGCAGAGAAGTCAGACACAACAAGGCACTACTGAACACAAACTGTTTCACGGCGACATCATCCTTCGGTGAGTATGAATAGACATCAGGATACCGAAGCCGGCGAGCAAGGTCACCATCGAGGTGCCACCGTAGCTCACCAGCGGCAGGGGCACCCCGACCACAGGTAACAAGCCGGTAACCATACCGACATTAACAAACACATAAACCAGAAAGGTAATCGAAATACTGCCCGCCAGCAGGCGCGAGAAACTGCTTTGCGCCTGACTTGCGATAAACAGACCTCGACCAGCTATCAACAGATAAAGGCATAACAGCAGGGCTGCGCCGGCGAGACCGAACTCTTCAGCAATCACGGCAAATATGAAGTCAGTTGAACGCTCAGGCAGAAACTCCAGGTGGGATTGAGTCCCCTGTAACCAGCCCTGTCCGAATGTGCCACCGGAACCGATCGCAATCTTGGACTGAATAATGTGGTAACCGGCTCCCAGCGGGTCATTTTCCGGATTAAGAAAGGTCAATACCCGCCGCCTTTGATAGTCATGCATGAAGTACCACAATATCGGAGCTCCGGCAGCACAGGCACCCAAAAAACCGATAATAATTTTCCAGCTGATGCCAGCCAGAAATAAAACTATCAAACCTGAACTTGCGATGAGTATGGCTGTACCGAGATCCGGTTGCTTGGCAATCAGGAAGGCTGGCAAACCAATCAGAACCAGACTCAAAATCATGCGTAATGCCGACACCGGAAGAGCTCGCTCCGCAAGAAAGGCAGCTATCAGAATCGGGACAGCCAATTTGATAATTTCAGACGGCTGAAAACGAACCAAACCAAGATCAAGCCAGCGTTGGGCGCCCTTGCCTTCGTCACCGAACAACAATACCGTCACCAGTAATATCAGGCCAAAAGCATAAAGCCAGTAAGCGCTGTCACGCATTCTGTCCGGATGAATCTGTGCTACAACCAGCATCGCGCCCATGGCCACGCCCAGTCTGATCAGCTGACGGATGATAAGGCCAGTGTCCTGTCCGCCGGCGCTGTAGAGCATCATCAATCCCACACCAAGCAACAACACCAGCCCCAATAGCAGAGGAGCGTCCAGATGCAACAGCTGCAGCAACCTGCCCGGTTGCCAGGATTGTCGCTGAGGTCTGTCACTGAGCAGGCTGTGGTTCATCCAATTCCAATCCGAAATGTTCAATTATCATTTTTCGTGCAATCGGTGCAGCGGTTTTACTGCCGCTGCCACCGTTTTCGACTACCACCGCGACGACAAACTCGGGCTTGTCGGCAGGAGCGAAAGCGATAAACAAAGCATGATCATGCAGTTTTTCCGCTAAGGTTTCCGCGTCATATTTCTCATCCTGAGCTATGCCGAAAACCTGGGCCGTACCTGTTTTGCCAGCCACCTTGAATGGCATGCCTTCGCCAACGTGTCTCGCCGTCCCCCGCTCGCCGTGAATGACCTCAACCATCGAGTCTACCACCGCCTCCCAGTGCTGGCTGTCCTGCATCGGCAGGCTGTTGACGCGCTCATTGCCACGCAGTTCCATCTCGTTTTGTCCTGCTTTACGACTGGCGCGCACGACCTGAGGTTCCTGCATGACACCACGCATGGCAAGCGTTGAAGTGGCATGCGCCAGTTGGATCGGTGTGGTCTGGTTAAAGCCCTGACCGATACCGGAAATCAGGGTTTCCCCCGGGAACCAGGCCTGATTGCGGCTGGCACGTTTCCATTCTCTGGATGGAGACAGACCGCTACTCTCGCTGGGAATGTCGACACCGGTTTCGTGGCCAAAGCCGAACAGATCAAGGAACTGATGCAGGCGGTCAATGCCGAGGGTATGCGCCAGATCGTAGAAATAAACGTCGCAGGATTGGGCGACTGCATCATTCATATCCATCATGCCATGGCCATAATGTTTCCAGCAGCGGTAACGATGATCATGGCCGGGCAAGGTGTACCATCCGGGGCAATAGGTTTTTGAATGCTCAGTGACCACGCCGAGTTCCAGTCCGGCCAGAGCGACAAAAGGCTTAAGGGTAGAACCCGGCGGGTAACTGCCGCGAAGCGCGCGGTCATAGAGCGGACGATCAGGAGAGTCCCTGAGTTCGGCATAGTCTTTACTGCTGATACCGGACACAAACAGGTTGGGATCAAAGTCCGGTTTACTAACCAGCGCCAGCACGCCTCCGGTACGCGGATCCATGGCAACAATCGAGCCATTGAAGTCGGTCAGCGATTCACTGGCGACGCGCTGGAGGTTGATATCGAGATTGAGAAACAGATCATCACCGGAACGTGACGAGACCGACATCAGCTCGCGCACAATACGTCCCTGCACATTGGTTTCGACCTGCCGGTAGCCCACTTCTCCATGGAGAATATCTTCATATTCCTTCTCCACCCCGGTCTTGCCAATCTGCAAAGTCCCTTTGTAGTCCTGCTGATCGATGCTTTGCAGTTCACGCTCGTTAATCCGGCCTACATAACCCACCGCATGGGCAAACAGATTGCCCTGCGGGTAATGGCGAATCAGCCGCCCCTGGATATCGACACCGGGAAACCGGTACCGGTTGGCAGAAAAACGGGCAACTTCTGCTTCAGTCAGTCGCTGTCGAATCACCACCTGCTGGAATCGCCGGTGCCGCTTGAGACGATCCTGAAAGTCGGCGATGTCCTCCTCTGTCAGCGCCAACAGCTTAGACAGCTCTTTCAACGTTGCTTCCACATCATCAACTTTTTCCGGCACCATTTCCAGGCTGAAGGTGGGGATATTTTCGGCTATCAGCACACCGTTACGATCATATATCAGGCCTCGCTGTGGCGGCAGCGGCTCAATATCGACACGGTTGCGATTGGATAATGAATCATAGTGTTCGTATTCGAACACCTGCAGATAAACCAGTCGTACAATGACCACGCTGAATACCAGAATGGAAATCAGTGCCGCCACCAGCAACCGGCCGTTAATCAAACGACTTTCACGGAAATGGTCTTTCAGCGTGAAGCGTGAGGACATAAGTAATCAGCTCACCTGGAAAGTGCGACGGATCTTGCGCAGCACCGCGTACATGATTGGCCACATGAGGGTACTGGTGAGGACTGGCATCCAGATAATCCAGTCTATCTCCGGCCCAGCTGCAATGATGGCGATAAGATGTACCAAGAGTACCACTGAAAATATCGTCAGTGCCTGCTGCCACAGGGGATACTGTCGCAACTGTAGGTGGAAACGCGCAATCAGATAGACCGCGAGTGCATAGCTGAACGCCATGATGCCCAGGGTCGTGCCCATCATCGCATCCATCAGTAGACCGGTCAGCCAGCCGACACCGATACTGACCCGGTGCGGCAAGGCCATGGCCCAGTAAATCAGGGTCATGACCACCCATTCAGGACGGAAATAACGGGCAAAATCAGGCAAAGGGGCCAGCATTAACAACATCGCGATGATCACAGTAATCACGATCACAAAACCGTTTCTGGATTCAGCGCTTGTCGCCATCTGCCGCCTCCTCTGTCTGAGTTTGGGGTGCTGTCACAGTGGTTTCTGCCGAAGAGGCTGCTGGCGTAACCGTTTCCTGTTCCGCTGACATGGCAGGTACCGTGGGCTCAGCTGTTGCCTGCGCCTCTGACGCAGCAGGTGTCGGTGCCAGTAACGGCTCGGTATGAATTTTTTCCCCCGGTAACACCAGCATGACTTCACGACTGGTAGACAGGTTGGCGGCAGGCTCAACTTTGATATCGGCAAAAGCTTTACCCTGTGGAAAATCGACCGAAACCACTTTGCCAACGGGATAACCGACCGGGAAGCGGCCACCAAGCCCGGAAGTCACCAGCAGATCGCCTTTTCTGACATCGGCATTATGCGGCAGAAAATCCATCTGTAATTCCTCTCCCAGCCCCCGGCCGGTCACAACAGCGCGAAGGCCGTTGCGATTGATTTGCACCGGAATGCTGTGACTCGGGTCCGTCAGCAGAACAACGCGGCTGGATAAGTGCGAGGTCTCGGTGACCTGCCCCATCACGCCGTGGGCATCCAGCACCGGCTGGCCGACATAAACACCGTAGTTGTTGCCTTTGTCGATGATGACCTGCTGTGAAAACGGGTCCAGATCTACAGTCAGCAGTTCTGCAACCTGCACCCGTTCCTGCAGGCGGAACGAAGAACCCAACAGTTCGCGCAGGCGCATATTCTCACGCTCAAGCGCCTGCATTTTCTGTAAGCGGATACTCTGCAGTTTGTTGGTGGCGCTCATCACCGTGATCTGTTCTTGCAGTTGTTCACGATCCTGAAAAAAGTCACCCATCCAGTCGGCAAAATTGGTGGGCAAAGAGGCGGTTGCCTGTATCGGATAAACCAGCGTGGATAAGGCCGAACGGACCGGTTTGAAATAATCGAGACGCGAGTCGAGAAAAAACAAGGCCAGTGACGCCAGCAAAGCCAGCATCATCCGGGTATTTAACGACGGTGTATTGGTAAATAAGGGTTTAATGGCTAGCGTCCAAAACTAAAAGACCTTCGCAAATAAAACGCATTTGCAAAGGTCTTAATCTAACGATTCTCAGAGATTATTCAAATGTAAAGACGTCAGTTCCTTTCTCGTCAATCATTTCAAGTGCCCGGCCACCGCCACGCGCGACACAGGTCAGCGGGTCTTCAGCAATAATCGCCGGCAGACCGGTCTCTTCAATCAGCAATCGATCCAGATCACGCAGCAGGGCACCGCCACCGGTCAGTACGATACCGCGTTCGGCCACGTCAGCACCCAGTTCGGGCGGGGTCTGTTCCAGTGCCGTTTTCACTGCTGCGACAATACCGGACAGCGGGTCCTGCAGGGCTTCCAGAATTTCATTACTGTTGAGGGTGAAGCTGCGTGGCACGCCTTCAGCCAGGTTACGACCACGGACTTCCATTTCCTTGACTTCATTACCGGGATAAGCCGAGCCGATTTCTTTCTTGATTTTCTCGGCGGTCGATTCACCAATCAGGGTACCGTAGTTACGGCGCACATAATTGACAATCGCTTCATCGAACAGGTCGCCACCGATACGCACCGAGGCGGAATAAACAATACCGTTCAGGGAAATCACGGCGACTTCGGTAGTACCGCCACCGATGTCCAGCACCATCGAGCCACTGGCCTCATCGACCGGCATACCGGCACCAATCGCCGCTGCCATCGGCTCTTCAATCAGAAACACGTCACGGGCACCGGCACCGGCAGCAGATTCACGAATCGCCCGGCGTTCAACCTGAGTGGAACCACAGGGAACGCAGACCAGCACGCGTGGGCTGGGCTTCAGGAAACGGCCTTCATGCACTTTACGGATAAAGTGCTGCAGCATTTTTTCGGTGACGGTGAAATCAGCAATAACGCCGTCTTTAAGCGGTCGGATGGCGGTGATGTTGCCCGGGGTCCGTCCCAGCATGCGCTTTGCTTCCACCCCCACAGCGGCGATCGAACGGGGGCCACCCGGTCCTTTATCCTGACGAATCGCCACCACCGACGGTTCGTCGAGCACGATACCTTTACCGCGCACATAAATCAGCGTATTAGCTGTTCCCAAATCGATCGACAGATCGTTGGAAAAAATTCCACGTAAACGTTCAAACATTGAAGAAACCACACCTGACAGGGGTAAAAACGATACTTTAGCAATGCTCAGGACTGTTGAGCAAGCTGCTAATGATTTAAACTTGGCGCTTTATTGAAGCAATTAACATTTGGAACTGTCGATGAGTTTAGATAAACACGATGTAGAAAAAATTGCGCATCTGGCGCGGCTTTCTATTGAGGAAGAAGACATCCCTCACTACGCTCAGGGTCTGAACAACATCCTTAATCTGGTCGAGCAAATGAGCGCGGTAGACACCAGCGGCATTCAGCCGATGGCTCACCCGCTGGATGCCCATCAGCGCCTGCGTCCCGATGAGGTGACCGAAATCGATCAACGTGAAGCCTTCCAGGCTATCGCTCCTAAAACCGAAGACGGTGTTTATCTGGTTCCCAAAGTTATCGAATAAGGCACAGGCTCATCCATGCATAACAAATCTCTATCAGAACTCTCGACAGCCCTGCAGACGGGTGACATCAGCAGTGTTGAACTGACTCAGCATTATCTGGATCGCATCAGGCAATACAACGGCGATCTGAATGCCTTCATCACCGTGACCGAAGACCGGGCACTGGAACAGGCCAAAGCTGCGGACAAACTGCTGGCCGACAAAAAAGGCGGCCCGCTGACCGGCATACCCCTCGCACACAAAGATATTTTCTGCACCAAAGGCGTTCGCACCAGCTGTGCATCCAAAATGCTGGACAAGTTCATCGCTCCCTATGACGCCACCGTGGTGGAAAAAACCGATGCGGCCGGTATGGTGACACTAGGCAAAACCAATATGGATGAATTTGCAATGGGGTCATCCAATGAAACCAGCTTTTACGGCCCGGTGAAAAATCCCTGGGATACCGGCTGTGTGCCCGGCGGTTCCTCCGGCGGTTCGGCTGCCGCGATGGCTGCGCGTCTGGCACCGGTCGCGACCGGTACCGACACCGGCGGCTCGATTCGTCAGCCTTCATCATTGTGTAACCTGACCGGTCTGAAACCGACCTATGGCCGCATTTCGCGTTATGGCATGATTGCCTTTGCCTCCAGCCTGGATCAGGCAGGCCCGATGGCCAACAGCGCCGAAGATGCCGCCTGGCTGATGAATATCATGTCCGGTTTCGACCCGCGCGATTCCACCAGTGTGGATCGTGATGTGCCCGACTATACCGCGACCCTGAATGATTCTCTGGAAGGCCTGACCATTGGTCTGCCCAAGGAATATTTCGGCGAAGGTCTGGATCCACAGGTGGCTGAAGTTGTCGAAACTGCAATCAAGCAATATGAGGCGATGGGTGCCAAACTCAAAGAAATCACCCTGCCCAACACCCACCTGGCTGTACCAACCTATTATGTGGTCGCACCGGCAGAGTGTTCATCCAACCTGTCACGCATGGACGGCGTGCGTTTCGGTCACCGCGCTGAAGATCCGAAAGATCTGATGGATCTTTACACCCGCTCACGCGGTGAAGGCTTCGGTGAAGAGGTCAAGCGCCGCATCATGATCGGCACCTATGCCCTGTCGGCTGGCTACTACGACGCCTATTATCTGAAGGCGCAGCAATGTCGTCGTCTGATCCGGGATGACTTCCTCAAAGCCTATGAAGAAGTCGATGTCATCATGGGGCCTTCGGCGCCGACCCCTGCTTTCCGCTTCGGTGAGAAAACCGATGATCCGGTTGCGATGTATATGGAAGATATTTACACCATTAACGTCAACCTGGCGGGCCTGCCCGGTATCTCGATTCCGGCCGGTTTTGTGAACGGCATGCCGGTGGGGCTGCAAATCATCGGTAACTATTTCGATGAAGCCCGCCTGCTGAATGTCGCTCACCAGTATCAGCAGGAAACTGACTGGCACACCCGTATGCCGGACGCGTTCAAATAGACGTATACATTCAAAGGGGCTTCGGCCCCTTTTTTGTGTCTGGACGATCAACAACCACAGAGGCACAGAGCACACAGAGGTTTTGAAGCTATCCGCAGATTGCACGGATTTACACAGATATTACGAGAACAACGTAAGCAAGTGCCGCGAGGCCGAAAACTAAGCTTATTTGCTCAACAGGCTTTTTATAGTCTGTTTTATTAATCTGTGAAAATCAGCGTAATCTGCGGATGATTATCTTAATTAACTCTGTGCTCTCTGTGCCTCTGTGGTTCATCATTTATACCTAAGCAAAAACCAGACATAAGCCAATCTGCTATCCTTGCAGCACGATCGAAATCGGTAAAAAGGAAGCCGCTGCATGAAAGCCGCAGAACTGTTTATCAAAGCGCTGGAAAACGAAGGGGTTGAGTATCTGTTCGGTATCCCCGGTGAAGAAAACCTGGATGTGATGGATGCCCTGCTCGACTCCTCGATTCGCTTTGTCACAACGCGCCACGAGCAGGGCGCTGCTTTTATGGCTGATGTCTACGGCAGGCTCACTGGTCGCGCCGGGGTCTGCATTGCCACATTGGGACCGGGAGCAACCAACCTGATTACCGGTGTCGCTGATGCCAATATGGATCATGCACCCTTGATTGCAGTGGCTGGTCAGGCCTCTACCCGCCGGTTGCATAAGGAATCGCACCAGGTACTGGATCTGGAAGCGATGTTCCGGCCGATTACCAAGTACGCGACCCGTATTGTCAGTCCGGAAGTCATTCCCGAGATTGTGCGTAAAGCCTTCAAGGTCGCCCAGACAGAAAAAACCGGTGCCTGCTTTATCGAGTTTCCGGAAAACATCGCCGAAATGGAAATCGATGATTTACCACTGCGGGTCAAACACGCGACGCCGCCGGAACCGGCTACCGAACATATCGAGCGCGCTGCGGAAATTATTTCCAATGCCAAGAACCCCATCATCCTCGCCGGTAATGGCGTGGTGCGGGCCAATGCCAGTGAAGAACTGGCCGAGTTTGCCGAGAAGCTGCGAATTCCGGTAGCCAACACCTTCATGGCCAAAGGTGTCATCCCCTTCCGCCATCCGATGGCACTGGGCAGCGTCGGTCTGCAGTCCAATGACTACGCCAACTGCGGCTTTGCCAGTGCCGATGTGATTATCTGCGTCGGCTATGACATGGTCGAATACCATCCCTATCTGTGGCATCCGTCACGGGATCGCACCATCATTCATATCGACAGCACCCATGCCGAGGTCGATGCGCATTACAGTGTGGTGTTGGGCATCGTCGGTAATCTGCGTCACAGTCTGAACCGGCTGGCGGCACTCACCACCCCGCATGAAGGCAAGGCGCTGCGGATCCTGCGTGACAGCCTGATTGAAGAAATGAATCTGCACCGCGACGATACCGAGTTTCCAGTCAAGCCGCAGAAGATCATCTGGGATCTGCGCACCGCCATGGATCTGGAAGATATTGTCATCTGTGATGTCGGTGCCCACAAGATGTGGATGTCACGCATGTTCCGTTGTGAGTATCCCAACACCTGCATTATCTCCAACGGCTTTGCCAGCATGGGCATCGCCGTTCCCGGTGCCATTGCTGCCAAGCTCGCTTATCCTGACAGGAAAGTCGTCGCAGTCACCGGTGATGCCGGCTTTATGATGAACTCACAGGAAATCGAGACAGCGATGCGGCTGCATATTCCGATTGTGATCCTGATCTGGAACGACGCCAGTTACGGACTGATTGAATGGAAGCAGAAAAACGAATTCGGCCGTACCAGCCATGTCGAATTCACCAACCCGGATTTTGTGCAGTATGCGCAATCTTTCGGTGCGGTCGGTGTCAGAGTCGAGAAGACCGAACAGCTGATGCCGGTGCTGCAGGAAGCGCTGGAACGCGACACGGTTACCGTGATTGATTGTCCGGTTGATTACCGGGAAAATCTCAAACTGACAGAAACGCTTGGACAACTGACTTTAACAACATGAAACCTGCAATCAGAAATCTGCTTATAGTTGTGATGGCTGGCGTGGCCGGCCTGATGACCTACACCCTGCTGCCGACTTCAGGACAGCCCATGCCTGAAATCAGCTTCAGCGATATCGACGGGGGGCAGCATCAGCTCACTGACTACAAAGGCCAGCCGATCCTAATGATTTTCTGGGCCACCGACTGCCCCGGTTGCATCAAGGAAATGCCGGAGCTCATCGCCCTGCACGAGGAATATGCTGACAAGGGGCTCGCCATGATCAGCGTAGCCATGCCGCATGACTATCCTGAGCACATCAAGGCGATGCGTGAGCAGAAAGGTCTGCCTTATCTCATCACCTGGGATGAAAGCGGTGAAATCAGTGCTGCCTTTGATAACGTGCGCGTCACCCCGACCCATTTCCTGATTTCGCCAGAGGGCGAGATTGTGATGCGCAAAATCGGCGTCCTGGATATGGAGCTGCTGGAAGACAGACTCGCCATGATGGGACTTACACCGGTACAATCATAAATTCACTACACATCTAAAAGCTTATATGGTATAAAGTCCGGCTTTAATAGATGCAGGCAGGGGCCTTGTTTGGAACCCTGCGAAGAGTAAAGTTCATCAGGAGCAGGTTCTAAAATGGCCAGAGTATGTCAGGTAACGGGCAAACGCCCAATGAGCGGCAACAACGTTTCGCACGCTCACAACAAAACAAAACGTCGTTTTTTACCCAACCTTCAATCTCACCGTTTCTGGGTTGAGTCTGAAAATCGCTGGGTAAAACTGCGTGTCAGCAACCATGGTCTGCGCATCATCGATAAAAAAGGCATCGATGTTGTTCTGGACGAAATGCGCGCTCGCGGCGAAAAAATCTAGGAGATAAGACATGCGTGATAAAATCAGACTCGTTTCGTCTGCTGGTACTGGTCACTTCTATACCACCGACAAAAACAAACGCACCATGCCTGAAAAAATGGAGATCAAAAAGTTTGATCCCGTTGTTCGCAAGCATGTGATGTATAAAGAAGCAAAAATCAAGTAAACACCACTTGAACACTGCTTATCGAAAAAGCCCGCTGTTGCGGGTTTTTTTGTGTCTGGCAGTGGCTATGCCAGTTCTTTTCCCTCAATCATCAGCAACACTGAGGAGATGCATTGTCAGCCCGGGATGTCAGCAACACATCAACCTGATGCGTGGTCCTTGCGCAAATGATTCTTGTCCGGCACCGCTTTTTTAAATATGTGAGTCTGTGCAGGCTTGCATTTCGACCACTGGTCAAAGAACAGCGCCTTCATCGCGGTCGTAACAGAGTGATCGACTTAGCAGCAAAACACTGTCCCCCACGATAAACTACCTGGGTTGCAACGCTCTAATGACAGCCGTCTCTGCCCGGTTAAAAACAGCTGTTGAGAACGTGATAACCGGATGGCTCATCCCGTGCTGTTGAATGGAGCCACAATAAACCCGAACAGTTACTTGACTCCTGACTGATTCGCGCCAAAATGTACGGGACCTTATCCATCGGTAATGGCGACACATGCTCCGGTATGGCTGAGCGCTGATGCAGTGAACCCAATAGAGCGCCCGCCATCGGGGTGCAGACAAATAAAATTATCTGACTTTGTATATGACAAATACAGTACTGCTGGAAGCTTCACAACTATCACGCTATTTTGGGGGGCATGCGGCTGTCGATGATGTCAGCTTCAGTGTCAGCCAGGGTGAAGTGGTCGGTTTTCTCGGCCCTAACGGTGCCGGTAAATCCACCACCATGCGCATGCTGACCGGTAATCTGGCACCGGACCACGGTGAAATCCGGGTCAATGGCATTGATCTGCTGGATAAACCCAGTCAGGCCAAAGCCCATATCGGTTATCTGCCGGAAACCCCACCCTTGTATAAGGAACTGACTGTCCGTGAGTTTCTGCGCTTCTGCGCCCGTCTGAACCAGATCGATGGCCGATGTCATCATACCGCGGTTGAGACCGCAATGGGCCGCTGTGGCCTGACAGAAGTAGCACAGCGCCTGATTGGCAATCTGTCCAAAGGCTTTCAGCAACGGGTCGGCATTGCCCAGGCCATCATCCACTCCCCTTCGGTGGTCATTCTGGATGAGCCGACCTCCGGGCTCGACCCGATTCAGATCCGCGAAATACGCCAGTTAATCCGTGATATTGCCGATGAGCACAGTGTCATTCTCTCAACCCATATCCTGCCGGAAGTACAGATGTTGTGTGACAGGGTACAGATCATTTCTCAGGGCCAGTTACTGTTTAACGATACGATTGATGAACTCGGTTTACAGATGCAGGCCCACACTCTGCTGGTTGAGTTTCAACAGCCCCTGGCAGCTGATTTCCTCAAGCAGATTGATGGCGTCACTGCAGTGGAGACGATTAATCTGCAGCGCCACCGACTGCATTATCTGCCCGACAAGAATCCGACCCAGGCCCTGCTCAGCCGGGCAGTCAGTGACAACTGGCGACTGACAACACTGATGCCCGAGCAACGCTCTCTGGAAGAAGTGTTTATGAAGATCATTCAGAAAGAAGAAGCTGATGTTTAATATCGCCCGTAACGAACTGCATCGTCTGTTTTTATCGCCTCTGGCCTGGATTATGCTGGCTCTCACGCAAGTGTTACTAGCGTATCTGTTTCTGAGTCATATCGACTATTTCAGCAGCATTCAGGCGCGTATTTCCGCCATCCCCGGTGCTCCCGGCGTTACCGAGATGGTTGCCATGCCGCTACTCAGTAATGCCGCGATCATTATCCTGTTGATTACGCCGCTGTTAACGATGCGCAGCATCGCGGAAGAGCGGCGTAATGACACCCTGCCGCTACTGTCTTCGGCACCGTTAAGCATGACCCAGATTGTGCTGGGAAAGTACCTCGGTAATCTCGCCTTTTTTCTGCTGATAGCGCTGCTGACCTTGCTGATGCCGCTGTCGCTCAGTATCGGCACCAGCCTGGACTGGTATCAGCTCAGTGCCGGCATGCTGGGACTGATATTGCTGATTGCCAGCTTTACGGCGATCGGCATTTATATGTCGTCGCTGACCCGCCAGCCCACCATTGCTGCAGTCAGCAGCTTTGCTCTGTTGTTCCTGCTGTGGATTATCGACTGGGCCGGTAACAGTAACACCGGTTTTTCGGTACTGAGCTGGTTGTCATTACTGAATCATTTCGAGCCGATGACACGCGGCCAGATCAATACCCAGGACCTGAGCTTTTACCTGATTATCATCGTGACATTTATTCTGCTGACCGTTCGACGGCTGGACAGAGAAAGACTGGACTAACGCAAACTGATTATGAAAATCACCCGACGCACACAACGCTTATTCCGTCTGCAACAGGTCCTGTTCTATCTGTTGCTGATCACTGTGATTATTTTGCTGGCTACATTTTCTATTGATCACAACCGGCAATTCGACTGGACAGCCAATGCCCGCCATACCCTGTCCGATAGCAGCCTGCAGCTACTCAACGGTCTGCAGGAGCCAATCCGGATTCAGGTTTTTGTCAGCCCCGAATATGAATATCGCCGAGCCGTGGTCGATTTGATCAAACGTTATCAGCGGCACACGGACAAGCTCGAAGTGAGTTATGTCGACCCGAATTTTTCGCCGGACCTGGTGCGGGAAATGAATATCCAGCAGCAGGGCGAGATGGTGGTCAGCCGCGGCGAACAGTCGCAACACGTGCTGGATTTATCCGAGCAGTCGCTGACCAATGCGCTGATCAGCGTGTCACGTCAGCAACAGCAGTGGCTGGTATTTATCGAAGGGCACGGCGAGCGCAGCCTGTTTGAAAAAAATAATTTCAGTTTCGTCACCTGGGCCCGGCAGCTGGAAAATCAGGGATTTAAATTACAGGCACAGAATCTGGTCAATACGCCGCAGATACCCGCCAACACCGCTGCCCTGGTTATCGCCAGTCCGACTCAGGACTGGCTGCCAGGCGAAGTCGAACTGGTCAAAGATTACCTCAAGAACGGAGGCAACCTGCTGTGGCTAAGCGATCCGGAACCCAGTCAGTCATTGTCGGCGCTGAGTGAAATGCTGGGAATTGAGTTTATTCCCGGCACGGTCCTGGATCCGACCTCCGTCAGCCTGGGCCTTGAAGATCCACGTTTTGTACTCATCAGTGACTACGCCAATCATCCGATTGGGCAGGCTGTTGCCAGCGTTTCCCTGCTTGCCGATGCTGTTGCCATTCAAAAAACGGAACAGCTCAAGCAGAATCAGGAGTGGAACATACTCAATCTGCTGAGCAGCCAGCCCGGTGCCTGGGTGGAAACAACCCCCATCAATCAGAGTAATCTGAGTTCGCAAGCTTATGATGCCGGTGCTGATGTATCTGGACCGTTGACTATGGGATATATACTTAGCCGTCAGTTGGCCGGTGGCGAAAAACAACAGCGGATAGCGGTCATTGGTGACAGCGATTTTGCCACTAATGCCTATATCGGCAATGCTGCCAACCTGGATCTGGCGATGGCGCTGGCCAACTGGCTGGCAGCTGATGACAAGCTGATCGAGATTCCGGTAAAAACCAGTGTCGGCACCCAGCTTGAATTAAGCCGGACCCAGACAATAATTATCGGTTTCGGCTTCCTGCTGGTGATACCATTAGTGTTACTGGCAACCGGCCTGGGTATCTGGTGGCGGAGACGACGCCGATGAAAAGCAGCTATCTGACCAATCTGGTTTTACTGGCAATTGTCATTGCTTTGCTATGGCTGTCGCAGCGCGAACAACCTGCCCCGCAGCAATCGCCCACACTGTCTACACTAGCCACCGAAGTGGTCGAGTTGATTCAGATAGAACGCGATGGCAAGGTCAATCTGCGGCTTGAGCGCCAACAAAACCAATGGGTGCTGACTGAACCGTTTAATGCCCGCGCCAATCCCACTCGCATCAACCTGCTGCTAAGCCTGCTCAAAGCCCCTGTCCATGGCAAATTTCAGCCGATGGATCAGGCAGCGCTCAATCAGTTCGGGCTCGGCCAACCGGACGTTATCCTTAGCATGAACAATGAGCGGTTTGCTTTTGGCGGCGTCGAATCCATCAGCGAGAACCGATATGTGCTGCATCAGGGCATGATTTTCCTGGTACAGGATGATGTCACGCCGCTTCTGACCGCCTCTGCCGGCAGTTTTGTTGATAACCGACTGATTCCTGAAAACAGCCAGCTGACCCGACTGACCGTGCCACTATCAGCAGCTAAGGACAGCAAAGTCAGTTTTTCACTGCAGGACGGTCAATGGCACAGCGATAATAGTCAATTCAGCGCTGATACGATGAAGGCCCTGGCTGATAGCTGGCAGCACGCCTATGCCATGCAGGTACGCTATCTGGATGACGCACAGCACCGCAACCTGGCAGAGCCGCAAATCGAGCTCTGGCTTGCTGGTAAGGCACAACCGATTCAACTGTTGATGCGTCAAAGCGGACAGACGCTGCAACTGATTAATCCTGCCCTGCGTCTGCAATATGATTTCCCGCTGGCGATGCAAAGCCAGTTACTGCCTACTCCAGCGACACAATAGCGCATGCCTGAATTACCCGAAGTTGAAACCACACGCCGTGGTATCCAGCCCTTTGTCGAGGGTGAGACCATCAACAAAATGACGGTGCGTCATCGTGGCCTGCGCTGGCCGGTGCCAGACGGTCTGGAAAGCCTGGTAAAACAACAAAAGGTGCATCAGGTCTCACGTCGGGCCAAATATCTGCTACTGCAATGCGACAGCGGTACATTGATAATTCATCTGGGTATGTCCGGCCGGCTCCGGATTCTCGATAACGACGCCAACATCGCCAAACATGATCATGTCGACATCTATTTCAGTAACGGCAAAGTATTGCGCTTTACCGATCCGAGACGTTTCGGCGCCGTGCTCTGGTCTGAGGACAATACCGATCAACATCCCCTGATAAACCATCTGGGACCGGAACCCTTGTCTGATGAATTTGACGGCGATTATCTTTACCAGCGCGCCAGAGGCCGCAGCAGCAATATCAAAAGCTTCATTATGAACGGCGAAATCGTGGTCGGGGTCGGTAATATCTATGCCAATGAAGCTTTGTTTCTGGCCGGTATTCACCCAGCCAGGGCGGCGAGCAAAATCAGTAAAGCCAAAATGCAGAAACTGGTGGAGGCCATCAAGCTGGTGTTGGAGAAAGCCTTACTGGCTGGCGGCACCACGCTGCGTGACTTTCGTAAAAGTGATGGCAACCCCGGCTATTTCACCCAGGAGCTGCATGTTTACGGACGTCAGGATCAGCCCTGTCTGCACTGTGCACAACCGATTATCTGCATCCGTCAGGCCCAGCGGGCGACATACTACTGTAAGCAGTGCCAGCCTCGCTGAGATCCTTTTATCTACAGAGGACGCAGATAAATGACATTGAATATCGGCATGCTTTTTACAGCCAGTGTGGCTACTTGAATGGTCCGCTACAGTTCAGGATAAAGCGGATTTCATCACCACAGCCTCATCCTGAAATCTGCTGTTAAGCTTATTTCTGCGCAGCGAAATAATCTGCCATTAAACGAATTTCTTCTTCGCTGTAACCAAGGGCATGTTGCATCATGACCGTGGCAGGTCGCTCACCTGTTTGAAACAGCCGCATCTGTTCAATGAAATAGAGCCGGTCCAGACCGGCCAAACTGGGTGTGCCGCCGACACTGTGGCCCTTAGTGCCGTGACAGGCAGCGCAGCTCGATGCCAGCAGTGCGGCATTGCGTCCTTCCGCCTGCAGATTGATACAGCCAAGCAGTAAAAATGAAGCCAGTGCCAGCCGGGAAAACGACATCCTGCTCTCCTAATTAAAACTCTAAGCTTAGCCTACGTTATAATTGCGATTTAATCACCTGCTAATGGCTGCTTGCCCTTCAACTATGTCAGAAAAAATTCAACTTGATGATGTTATCCCCGAAGAACTCAATGGCATGCGCCTGGATCAGGCCCTCGCCAGAATGTTTCCCGAGTTCTCCCGCGGTCAGCTGACAAAGTGGATCAAAGCCGGTGATGTCAGTGTCGATGACAATCAGCTTCGTCCTCGCGACAGCGTCTCCGGCGGTGAGCAGGTCATTATCAAGACCATTCTGGAAAAACAGGACGACAGCTGGCAGGCTGAAGCTATCTCACTGGATATTGTCTACGAAGATGACGATGTCATTATTCTCAACAAACCGGCGGGCATGGTAGTCCATCCTGGCGCCGGAAATCAGCAGGGCACGCTGGTTAATGCCCTGCTCGCCCATGCACCGCAACTGGCCAATATTCCCCGTGCCGGCATCGTGCATCGCATCGACAAAGCCACCACCGGTTTACTGATGGTGGCAAAAACCCTGCAGGCTCATAACTCGCTGGTGTCGCAGTTGCAGGCGCGCACCGTGATAAGGGAATATCAGGCGATTGCCGTCGGCGTCATGACCGCTGGCGGTACCGTGGATGAGCCCATCGGTCGCCATCATATCGATCGAAAACGTATGGCTATCAGCCAGGGTGGCAAGCCAGCCGTAACCCATTACCGGGTCGAGCAACGTTTCCGCGCCCATACCTATATACGCTGCAAACTGGAAACCGGACGTACCCACCAGATCCGGGTACATATGGCGCATATTCGCCACCCTTTACTCGGCGATCCGGTCTATGGCGGCCGTTTCAAGATCCCCAAAGGCATGTCGGAAAAATGCCGTGAATCGGTTCAGGGCTTTCGTCGCCAGGCTTTACATGCCGGTGTGTTAGGCTTCAAACATCCATCTACCGGTGAAGAAGTCAGCTGGCAGGTGGACTTACCGCAAGATATGCAGCAGATCCTGGCCGAGCTGGCAGAAGATGCTGCACGGGAAGAGGAATGACGAAAAGAAGACGTTTTCATGAAAAACTGAGCTGGTTACTGGATAACAGTATTCCGCTACCGGGCGGCTACCGTATTGGACTCGATGGCTTTATCGGTCTCATTCCGGGGCTGGGCGATTTTCTCAGCGGCCTGTTGGCATCGCTGATTGTCATCAAAGCCAATCAACTCGGGCTACCGCGTTCGGTGTTGTTGAGAATGGTGATTAATGTGTTGATTGATACCGGTCTCGGCAGCCTGCCACTGGTCGGCGATTTGTTTGATTTTGTCTGGAAAGCCAATCAGAAAAACAGTGAATTGCTGGCCCATTATGAACAGTCACCTCAACAAACCAAGCGCCGGTCTGTGCTCGAAAATACGCTGTTTATTTTCGTTATGGTGATTGTTCTGGTTCTGATCGTGATGTTTACAGGCTGGCTGATCGGTCTGTTATGGTCACGTATCCAAGCCTACTAAGATAACTCAAAGGGAGATTCTGATGGATTTTATCCGTGTTCTTATTGCTATCTTGTTGCCACCGCTCGGTGTGTTTCTGCAAGTCGGGCTGGGAGGGGCTTTCTGGCTCAATATTCTGCTGACGCTGCTGGGTTACATCCCGGGCATCGTCCATGCCGTCTGGATTATTGCCAAACGCTGAACTGCCTGTAGAGCGCCGTTCATTCACCGCTACTGCCTGATTAATTGAGCTCTGAGTTCTGGAATATCACAATGAATAAAGTTTTAATTTCTGTTCTGGGTAGCGACCAGCCCGGCATTATGGCCAGGGTGGCGAGCGTGATTCAGCAGCATAACGGCAATATCGAGAATCTGAGCCAGACCCTGCTGGATAATGTATTCGGTGCCTTACTGATGGCGAATCTGGCTGATGATGACAGTGCTGAAAATTTACAGCTGTCCCTGCAGCAGCAGACTCAGGGCATGAACCTGTATATCCGTGTTCATCCCTGGCAGGCCGGGCCTTCTGACTGGCATCAGAATAAGCCGGAAACCCAGCCTTATATCGTCACGGCAATTGGTCCCGACCGTCAGGGGCTGGTAGCTGAAATCGCCGGCGAATTATTCAGGCATGGTGTCAACATCACCAATATTCAGGCTATCTTCAAAGGTGGCAAAAACCCGATGGATAACCTCATGGTGTTTGAAGTCGACGTGCCCCGGGCTGCGTTAATGAATGATCTGCGGGATGCTTTGGATGCCATTGCTGCTCGTCTGGAACTGGAAATCAATGTTCAGCATCGCAAGATTTTCGAATCTGTCAGCAATATTCTCAACTAACCGCCGTTAAACCAGGACTCAGCATGCTTACGCCAAAAGAGATTATTTCCACCCTGCAAATGGTCCGTGAGGAAAACCTGGACCTGCGTACCGTCACCGTCGGTATCAATTTAACGGACTGTGTCAGTCACGATATCGGGACATTTAAACGCAAGATCTACGACAAAATCACCCGCACCGCAGGTCAATTGGTCGCTACCTGCAACCGTATTGAACGCCGCTACGGCATTGAAGTCGCCAATAAACGTATTTCGGTCAGTCCGATAGGCGTGGTTGGCGCACCGTTTAATGCTGATCAGATGGTCGAAATCGCACTGACGCTGGATAAAGCCGCCATTGAACTCGGTGTCGATTTTGTCGGTGGTTTCAGTGCGCTGGTGGAAAAAGGCATGAGCCATGGTGACACAGCCCTGATCGATGCCATTCCTCAGGCTTTAACCGAAAGCCAGCGGGTCTGCTCCTCGGTCAATGTCGCCAGTACCCGTGCCGGCCTCAATATGGATGCCATCAAAAGAATGGGCGTAATCATTAAACAGGCTGCAGAATTGACTGCCGAAGATGATGGCCTCGCTGCGGCAAAACTGGTGGTCTTTGCCAATATTCCGCAGGATGTGCCTTTTATGGCCGGTGCTTACCTGGGTATCGGTGAAGCTGATGCCGTGGTCAGCGTCGGTGTCAGCGGTCCCGGTGTAGTGAAAGCAGCACTGGAGCGGGCCATGGCCGAAGAAGACAATCTGGATCTGAGCCGTGCTGCCGATGTGATTAAACAGACTGCAGCCCGTCTTACCCGTGCCGGCGAACTGGTGGGTCGTGAAGTTGCGCAGATCCTCGGTTTACCCTTCGGTATTGTCGATCTGTCGCTGGCACCGACACCGAATGAAAACGACAGTGTCGGTGAAATCTTCGAAGCCATCGGCCTGCCAGCGATTGGTGCCCCGGGCAGTACGGCATTTCTGGCCATGCTCAATGATGCCGTTAAAAAAGGCGGCGCCTTCGCCAGTTCCCATGTCGGCGGCCTGAGCGGCGCCTTTATTCCGGTGTGTGAAGATCTCACCATTGCACGCTCTGCAGCTGAAGGCACGCTGGCACTGGAAAAACTGGAGGCCATGACCGCGGTCTGCTCAGTCGGTCTTGATATGATCGCACTGCCCGGTGACACCTCGGCAGAGATGCTGTCAGCGATTATTGCTGATGAGATGGCGATCGGAGTCATTAACAAGAAAACGACCGCAGCCCGGCTGATACCGGCACCAGGCAAACAAGCCGGCGATCATGTGGTATTTGGGGGTCTGCTGGGAGAAGGCCCGGTGATGGCAGTAAACATGGGCAACCAGGAAAACCGTTTCGTCCGCTTGGGTGGCCGTATTCCCGCGCCAATACAAAGCCTGGTCAACTAATCATTGAGGCAGCAGCCCCAGCCTCTGATGGCTGCTTCCTCCGCCGCCTCCCCCCTATGATCAGGGGTTGCGAATATTCTGAATTTTTCATCATACTCAGCGTCTGATTCGACGTCGATATTGACGCCTCTATCGTCAGAAAACCCAGCGATCTCGGGGTTTTAATGCTGGCTACATCACAATAATCCGATATTCATGCTGTTCCGGATTGATGATGTTTTACTGATATGAAATATTAGTCCCGCTCTCTACAGTCATGAGACGCCAGGATGGCAGATTGACTCTCATTCCAATCAGGGAGGCTTGAACTACGTGTTCATGTTCAACACCAGGCAACCATCCTTCAGATACATCATCGCAGCTTTATTCACGACAGGCCTGTTGCAGCTATTGGGTCTGTCCCTGTGTCATGCCAAGCCGCGGTTGACGGATACCCAAACCGGCACGCCATTCTCCCATCAGACTGTGATCGAGCTTGCCAAAGCCTTATCGGAGAAAGCCTTTGTAGCCCCGGACAAAGCACCTGAATCGCTCACCAGTCTCAGTTATTCCGAGTATCGGAAAATCAACTTCCAGCAACGGGCTGCCATCTGGGGAGACAGTCCGACCCTGTTCTCGATTCAGTTGTTTGCGCCGGGGTATCTTTATCAACACCTGATTGATGTCGATATCGTCGAGGACGGCATGGCTTATCCTGTGGGGCTCACTGAAGAATCTTTCAGTGTGCCGCGTGAATCCATGACCAGGATACTTGCCGATATCGGTAAATATGCGGGTATACGTCTGCATTTCCCCCTCAACAATCCGGATTACAAAGATGAATTTCTGGTCTTTCAGGGGGCAAGTTATTTTCGTGCGGTGTCAAAAGACCAGCAATACGGTCTTTCTGCCCGAGGTCTCGCCATCGATGTGGCGGAATCACAAGGCGAGGAACACCCGATATTCAGGCGCTTCTGGGTAGAACGGCCGGGCAAGGCGCAGAAAGCCATCGTCGTGCATGCCTTACTCGACAGCCCCGGCGTCACCGGAGCCTATCGTTTTGGAATTTACCCCGATGATCCCACCAGAATGGATGTCAATGTCATCCTGTTTCCCCGCCGGGATCTTGAACATGTCGGCATCGCCCCACTGACATCGATGTATATGCACGGGGAAATGCAGCCCGCGGATAAACCGGATTACCGTCCTGCTGTGCACGACTCGGAAGGCCTTGCTGTTGTCAGAGGCAATGGAGAAAGACTCTGGCGCCCCCTGACCAATCCCGACGCCTTACAAATCAGCGCTTTTATTGATGAAAGTCCAAAAGGCTTCGGTCTGATTCAGCGTCATCGTCAGTTCCAGCATTATCAGGATCTGGAGGCGATGTATCACAAACGTCCTTCTCTCTGGGTCAAACCGCTGGGCGACTGGGGCAAAGGGCAGTTACAACTTGTCGAGATCCCGTCTGACAATGAGACCAACGATAATATCGTTGCCTACTGGCGTCCGGCCGACACCTTGAGAAAAGGCCATAAATATCGTTATGCCTATCGCTTAACCTGGCCAGACCGGCTCCCGGCACAGGCCAATCAGGCCAGAGTGATCAGAAGCGCCAGCGGTCTGCGCCTGAATGATAAGCGGCGTGAAATCGTGATTGATTACAGCAATATCAAAGCTGAAGACATCGACAATATCAGTGTTGATGCCTCGCTGGATCAAGGCAAACTACTGGAGTCACGTATCCAGCATAATCCCGAAACCGGAGGCGCCAGAGTCTTTCTGAGTTTCGATGAAGAGAACGCCAAGGTCATCGAGTTCAGGGTTCAGCTTAAGAAGCAACAAAAGGCATTCACAGAAACCTGGCTCTACCGCTGGATAAAACCCACTTTATTTTCGGAAGGACTATGAAGGCAGAGCGCGCACTACCTGAGCTTGCCCCGCTGGATATGCCGCGACACCGGGTCAATGAAAAAGGTTTCACACTGAAACGCCATCAGCGGCAGTTTGTTTTTCCGCTGACCACCTTTCTGTCCCGGCTGTTTGTGCTGGTATCAACAGTCGCCTTGTCCGCTTTCGGCATCAGTGAGATGTACAGCGTACTGAGCACCACCACGGTGACGCTGCTCCAGTGGCTGTTTCTCAGCCTGTTCAGTGTGAATTTCATCTGGATTTCATTTGCCTTTTCGCAGGCTTTACTGGGCTTTTTACTGTTGCTGAAACCCAGGTTGCTGCGTGTGCCGGAAGCTGCTGAAGCGCCTTTCAGAACCGCGATTCTTGTTCCCATCTACAAGGAAGAGCCAGCCCGTGTCGCCGCTGCGGTGAAAACCATGCGACAGGAATTGCTGATCAAAGCACCGGGCAAATATGCCTTCTTTATTCTCAGTGACACGAATCAGGCTGAGGCCTGGCTGGCGGAAGAAAAAGCCCTGATGCCGCTGTTTGATAATGACCAGCATGCCTGCCCGGTTTTTTATCGCAGAAGGGCCAATAACAAAGAACGTAAAGCCGGCAATATCGCTGACTGGGTGACTAACTGGGGCGCTGATTACGAAGCCATGATTGTCCTCGATGCAGACAGCATAATGAGTGCCGACAGTATGATAACGCTCTCACGACGGCTAGCTGCTGCGCCGGAAATGGGGTTGATTCAAACCCTGCCAACCATCATTAATGCCAGTAGTTTATATGGTCGTCTTCAGCAGTTTGCCAATCACTGCTATGGCCCTATTTATGCGTCCGGACTGTCGGCATGGCATGGCTTGTCATCTAATTTCTGGGGACATAATGCCATTATCCGCACCCGCGCTTTTGCAGAGTCCTGCGGTCTGCCGCTGTTGCCAGGCTCACCGCCGATGGGTGGCCATATTCTCAGTCATGATTTTATTGAAGCCGCGATGTTAAGACGCAGAGGCTGGGGCGTCAGGTTTGATACCGATATCCGCTGCTCTTACGAAGAGGCGCCCCCCTCACTGGATGATGTGCTGACCCGCGACCGCCGTTGGTGCCAGGGGAACCTGCAACACAGCCGCCTGCTACTGGCCCATGATCTGGTTGTGCCAACCCGGCTGCATATTCTTTCCGGCATTATGTCTTATCTCAGTGCCGTATTCTGGCTGGCTCTGATCATCATTGGCCTCGCCATCGCCGTACAGGCCCAGTTTGTCAGACCGGAATATTTTTCTGATCCTTCACTATTCCCTACCTGGCCGGTATTTGATGCGGAACGCGCCCTGAGACTGTTTGTGATATCCATGTTTGTGCTGCTTGCACCCAAATTATTCGGCTGGTTCAGCGCCTTGTTTCACTTCAGACGATGTAAACATTTTGGTGGCCCGCTTCTACTCACATGCAGCACTTTGTCTGAGATTCTATTTTCCGCTTTATATGCGCCGATCCTGATGCTGGCGCAATGCAATGTGGTGTATAAAATCTTCCGCGGTAAGGACAGTGGCTGGAGTCCGCAGTCCCGGGACGATGGCGCACTGTCTCTGCAACAGGCTTACCGGGCGCACCGTGGTCATACCCTGTTTGGGGTGGTACTGGGCGCTATTGCTTATTCGCTCAGCCTCAAGCTGTTTTTGTGGTTACTGCCGATAGCAGGCTGTTTGATGCTATCCATTCCACTGTCCTGGCTCAGTGGTGGTGAGAAGCGCGGCCGTCTTTTTAGCTGGCTGGGACTGTTCACTGCACCCGAAGAAAAACATCCTTCTGAAATTGTCAGAACCTTCCGCGACAACACCAAACATTTACAGCCGGAACTGCCGGCAGACTCACCGCTGGAGTGCCTTGACAAGGATCAGGCGTTGTTTTCATGGCATCTGGCACAACTGCCACTGCTGGATTCACATAAACCGGGCGAGTTTCATGCAGCAACAGTGACTGCAAAATGGAAGCTGGAGCAGGCAGCCACATTACAGGAACTCCAGGCCTGGCTGGACCCGGCGGAGATGCTGGCCTTGCTGTCACAACATAGCCATATCCAGACATTACGCGATAACGGACTTGTTACCCAGAGCTGAGGTGTATCGCTTGTTTTTTTACCGGCATCAGACTACTGATTTTTCCGAAAAACTGGTTTTGAATCACATAAGTTGATCAGCCGCTGAGCTAAGGTGATTTTTAATTATCAACCAAGCTCCGTCATCAGATTTGTCTGAATAGGGCTGCTCATTTCGAGAAACGATATGACTGAAAAAATTGCCAAGTGGCTTTTCCTGATTGCATTGATACTTAGTGTTTATGCTTATGGCTTTTTCAGTCATCGTCACCATCTGTTTCCTGCAGATTTCGTCTATTTTCTGCACAACGGCCTCAACGAAGCGCTGAAACTGGCGGATGACAAGCTGCCGTTTCAGTATTGGGAAACCGACAAAACGCAAAAAATCGTCAATGCTGATCCGGCCAGAATGGCACCGGGACTCACCTTGATAAGCCGTGTCGGTGATAAAGACAAGCTCATCGCGGAGGTCATTGATGCTGATGGTAGCGTCATCCACCACTGGTCACTGGACTGGTTTGATATCTGGCCCAATGCCACGCACCTGCCCGATTATCTGAATCCAAAAGAGCCGCCGGGCAGCCATATTCACGGCATGGTGCTGTTGCAGGACGGCAGTCTGGTTTTTAATTATGACCAGCTGGGTATGGTAAGGGTGGATGCGAACAGCGAGGTCATCTGGCGCCTTCCCTACCGGACGCATCATTCCCTTTATCAGTCTGAGGATGGTCACCTGTGGGTGCCTGGCATGATTACCCATGAAAAGCCACTTGAGGGTTTACCGTTCTATCAACCCAACTTCGACGAATACACCATTCTTGAAGTTGATCCGGAGGATGGCGAAATCCTTCAGGAAATCTCTTTACACACGCTGTTTCAGGACAATCAGCTACAGGGCCTGCTGTATTTATCCTCGCTGGGGCTGCATCCCGAGTCGAAAGGCGACACACTGCATCTCAATGATATTGAACTGTTTCCGGAAGACATGGCTCCCGGTTTTTTCGAGCCGGGGGATATCATGCTCTCACTGCGCAACATCAACACCGTGCTGGTCTTTGATACAGATAACTGGCAGAAGAAGTTCGTCTCCATCGGGCCGTTCGTGCGTCAGCATGACCCCGATTTTATCGATGGCGATACCATTTCGATTTACGACAATAATGATTCAGCCCCGGCTGAATCCGGCGTTCAAAGCCGAATTCTGCTGCAGGATGCACCCAGCGGCGAGGTATCAGTTGCCTACACAGGCAACGAACAGGCACCCTTTTTCTCTTTTCTGCTCGGTAAGCATGAATGGCAGAACAACGGCAATATTCTGATTTCTGACTCCCGTAACGGCCGTATCATTGAAGTTACGCCTGATGGCGACATCATCTGGGAATACAACAATATCGTCAGAGAAGGCGTGGTAGGCTTTGTCGAAACCGCGCAAAGACTATCAGCCCATTTTTCCCCTGCCTTTTTCAGCCAACTGAAAAAGCAGGATGACTCTCCCTCATCCTCTGAATCCGCTTCTGCAAATTAACATAATGGAATCTGACAATGATTAGAGCCCTTTCTGTTGTTATATTATTGTTTTTCAGCCTGCTGCAGCCGGCCTATGCCTATATCGGCCCGGGCGGCGGGCTGACTGCCATCGGCGCTATTATTGCCGTCATTGCCGTGGTCATTGTGCTGTTTTTTGGCTTTCTGTGGTATCCGATCAAACGCTTACGTAAAAAATGGCGTGCCCGGCAAACAGAAACCGACACCCCTGATGAATCCGGCTGATTAGAATGATAATAGCGCTGCTGGCCGCCTCATTTCTCGTTATCGGCTTTCTCATCCTGTTCAGATTATTGAATCTGATGGAGCTGGCCAGAGACTCACTGAATGTGTCGCGGTCATCGCTGTTTGAAATCAGCCGCCGCGATATTGAAGACGAGGAGAAGGAAAAAAATTTACGCTGTCACAGCCTCAGGCTATTAAAGGCGATTGCGGCGCTGATGCTGGGAAGTGTCATGGCTGCAGGCTTGCCGTTAGTTATCCTCTGGGGGCTTGATATCGTCGGCTTGGTTTCCCTGGAAAACACACTGCAGATAGCGTCGTCATGGCCATTTCTGCTTGCCGCGACGGTTATCACCTTCCTTTTTTTCTGGTTTTCCATTCGGCATCAACGCCGCCATAACACTGAAACAAGCTCGTTTGAAAACCGTTACTCAGGCAGTATGCGACTACTTCATAACCTGGCTTTTGCCAGTGTCCCGGCTCAACTGGCCCTGGCTGACCTTGAGGACAAGCTGTATCTCAGGCATACCCCCGCCGATGCAAGTGAACACCCGGTTTTCATTACATCACTGCCACGTGCCGGCACCACCCTACTGCTGGAGTTGTGCTACGCCACCGGGGAATTTGCGACGCACAGTTATCGTTATATGCCATTCGTATTTACCCCCCTGCTCTGGCGCCGACTGACAAAGTCCATGCAGACCACTACCGAGTCCCGTGAACGGGCCCATGGGGACGGCATGATGGTCAATGAGGACAGCCCGGAAGCCTTTGAGGAAATGCTATGGATGGCACACTGGGAGAAACCTTATGGTAAACAGCGCATCCGGCCATGGCAGAACAGCAATAACCCGGATTTTCTGCGATTTTTCCGCAATCATATGCGCAAGGTGGTTTACCTCCATAACAGGCAGGCACCAATACCCGCAAGCCGTTACCTATCCAAGAATAACCTTAATATCGCGCGTATTGACTGGCTGCTCAGAAACCTCCCCACCGCCAAAGTGGTGATCCCGTTCAGACATCCGCTGAATCATGCCGACTCATTATTGCGTCAGCATCTGCGCTTTTCGTCGATACATGAAAAAGATGCCTTTGCGCGTCATTATATGGCTGCCATCGGCCATTTTGATTTCGGTGCGAATCTGCGCCCGGTAAATTTCAATGACTGGCTGGATCAGAATGCACTGCCAGCGGCATCTGATATCAACTTCTGGCTGAGCTACTGGAGCAGCACTTACAGGTATTTATTAAATAAGCCCCATCCGAATATCGTTTTTGTTGACTACGATGCGCTCTGTCATGAACCCGGGGAAGCATTGAAGCAGCTGGCGGATTTTCTTGCCTTGCAACAAGCGGACAAACTCATTCAGCAGCAGCGCAGGCTCGAGGTGAAACCGTCACGCGGCGACCTCAGAAAAACTGCTGCAGAAAAACTCTATCTGGACGAGGCCTTCGCGGTCTACCAGCAACTTAAATCACGCAGTCTTAACCATCAGGCTGAAACAGTGTCAGCCAGTTGATTATTTATCATGATGAAAGCGACGCTGATATAAATTGAAAAGCGCTTGTTAGCGAATATGTATGGTGCCGGTCATTCCCAGCTCAGCATGGGTCATGGCTGAAGCCTTATCATCAACATGGCAGTGTAAATCATTCAGTTGGCCTGTCTGTACCGGTACAAACCACCATTCAACCCGGTGTCCCGGGAATACCTCGATCTCACTGATATCACCCTTGATTTCTGCAGTCCGGCTGTAGCCTTCGTCGCTCTGCTTCATCACCTGCACCTTACGCGAAAACACCCGTTTCGCCAGACCATAGGATGTGAAGTAATGTTTAACATCGCTATTATTAATCAGCACCAGTTTGTAGAGCTTGCCGGTTTCAAACTCGAGATGACTGGGTGAGAACTTGTGGGCATTGCCGACACCCAGCTGTACTTCCACCTCTATCGGCTCCTGACGGGTTAAATCGCCTTCAGCTGAAACGACACTGCTTATTATCATCATGCCCAGCAGCATGAACCATGAATATATTGCTTTTATCGATGCCGACTGACCGGGGTTCTGACGAAACATCCTCTTTTCTCCTTCTCACTATTGCATGCGGATTAACAAATCATCTTAAGCTTAGCTCTGCTTCGACGCGCTATTTGACGCTGAGTTTCTGACTATGATGGATTTAAGAGCATCACCTCCGCAGGAGGCTGGCTTGGTATCCAGACAAACTAGTGCTGATATGTTTTTTAGCATGCTTTTCCGGCTTTACCGATGAGGTAAACGATAAATCTGCTGCTGAAAGCGGTCTGCCTGTCATAACCTCCGAGGGCTTAAGACCAATTGTATAAAGACCTGACAATCGCTGCAGCATCATGAATTTTATCTGCCTTTATTCAGCTGGCATCTAGCTTTCGCCTGGGATAAAGGTTGCCGCAGACAATACAATGAACAAGGTTAGGATAAGGCCTTCGACTAGCATGGGCTGTATCTGATGGCTTTTCGGGGTTCAGGCAATGAATGGCAACCGGTCACTGCTTATGCTTATGAAACAATATGGCGGCCACTGGAACAGCATCAGGACTTTCATCCCGGACTGGGCCTGACGGCTGGTATCACTCTGCGAGAACTGGCATTATCTGCCTGTTATCACCTGCTGCCACTGGGATCTGCTGGCTAGACAAACCTCTTTTTCAGACAATCTTGCGAACTGTTTCTGGGCTGCTTACACAGGCAATTCGACTGAATGGTGCACAGGTAGAGATTAGAAACTGTGACTTTGACCCAGCCGATGCTATAGCGTCTGTTTTATCTCTTGGTTTTGCCGGCATCAAACTGCTCAAGCAGATTTATGGAATGAGAAATTAAGCTCATGTCACCTGGCAGACCATGCCCGGGAACTACAATTTTGGCTTGAGGGTAGCGATCCTGTATCCGTCTCAGCGAGGCCGGCCACGCCATGATATCAGCATCTGCGGTATTACCCGGATCATCGCGTCGCGCCTCATGCACCGCGCAGCCCCCAAACAGGATGCCCGCTGCTGGTAGATACACAATCAGATTATCTCTGCTATGTCCGGCTCCCGGAAAAAACACCTCCAGCGGCCCCACTGTGACAGCATCACCGGCTCTGTCCAGGCCGGAAAGCACTGACTCAGGCACGGTATTGCCAGCTGCTGACGCTAATCGACGAGTTAAAGCCGTTGCGTATACTTTGATGCCAGCCTCTTCAAGCTGTTTATCACCAGCAACCCTATCATCATGAAAATGGGTGGACAGCGCGAATGTCACCGGTAAGCCAATTTGCTCCTCAATCGCTGCCAGCAACGCTTCTGTTGCCTGTTCTCCCAAGGCGGGATCGACTAGAAAAAGTTCATCACCATGTCGGACGATCATGCCATTGGATGGGTATTTCATACCATTATCAAACTGCCAGCTTGATATATGCAGCCAGACATCAGGATGAATTTGCCGCAGAGCGATTTCACCTGTCGGCACATCATCAACCCCCGGGTAACTATCTTGCCCGTAGCCGGGTGCAGACAATAACAGTAAGGTGAATATAAGCAGCAGCTGTTGTTTCAAGTTCAAATCCATCTAGTTCTGAGTCGCACTATAGCTTGTCATCAAACAACGATAGTTGGGCAAATGGTTGGAAAACAGCGTGCCGAGCCCTTCTACATCATTTCGCCAGTCTCGGTGCAGTTCACAGGCAGCGCCAAACCAGGTCATCATTTGGGCGCCGGCCTGCGACATCCGCATCCAGGCCGCTTCACGGGTGGTCATATTGAACGTGCCCGAGGCATCAGTGATCACGAAGACGTCATAGCCTTCTTCCAACGCTGACAATGTCGGGAAAGCCACACATACCTCGGTCACAATACCGGCTATCAGTAGCTGTTTTTTCCCGGTCGCTTTCACCGCCTTAACAAAGTCTTCATTATCCCAGGCATTAATATTGCCCGGACGGGCGATATAGGGCGCATCCGGAAACATGGCCTTGAGTTCGGGTACCAGTGGGCCATTAGGACCATCCTCAAAACTGGTGGTGAGAATGGTCGGCAGCTGGAAGTATTTGGCACAGTCTGCCAGTGCCAGCACATTGTTTTTGAAATCATCGGGAGAAAAGTCGTGGACCAGGTTGGTTAGCCCTGACTGGTGATCGACCAGCAGACAGGCAACATTATCTTTATCCAGGCGGTGGTACTGAAAATCAGGCTTCATGACTGTACTCCTCTGCCATCGTGGCAACGAGAATAAGTTTCTGCCCCAAAGGCTGGAATGCCTCTGAAACAAACCGTGTCCTGCCTATTTGTTATATCAGGACAAACCCTGATTTAAAAGGAAATTTGTGACAACTCAAACAGCCTGTCGTTTGGATATAAAGCTGAGCAATAGCGACTGGCCTAGAAAAGAAAAAGACTGGTCGGAGTGAGAGGATTTGAACCTCCGACCCCTGCCTCCCGAAGGCAGTGCTCTACCAGGCTGAGCTACACTCCGAAGCTGATGATTATAAGAAAACTTAAGCTGAAATGAAATCTTAAGACAATGCAGGAATATTATCCCCGTCAGGCAGCCAATATTGGCCACTGCGGGGATAACTGTCTGTCAGTTGCAGGCTAATCAATCCAGACCATCCTTGAGTTTATTGGCCACTTTCGCAACATGTTCACCCTGAAAACGGGCAATATTCAGTTCATTTTCAGTCGGTTTGCGGCTGCCATCTCCCCCTGCCAGGGTGCTGGCACCATAGGGCGTCCCCCCTGTAATTTCTTCCATATTGGTCAGTTCTGATACGGAATAGGGCACGCCCACGACCACCATGCCGAAATGAAACAGGTTGGTATGAAATGAGGTGAGCGTCGTTTCCTGTCCCCCATGCTGACTGCCTGTCGAGGTAAACACACTGCCGACTTTTCCGATCAATTTGCCTTTGGCCCAGAGGCCGCCGGTCTGATCCAGAAACTGGCGCATCTGCGCACACATATTGCCGTAACGAGTGGGGGTGCCGAAAATGATAGCGTCGTAATCGGCGAGCTCCTGCGGCGATGCAACTGGCGCTTCCTGATCCAGTTTGGCACCGGCTTGTTCTGCCTGTTCTTTTGTCATCAGTTCTGGCACGCGCTTGAGCGTGACTTCGGTGCCCGTCACCTTCTCAGCACCTTCCGCCACTGCCTTAGCCAGTGTTTCCACGTGTCCGTACATACTGTAATAAACCACCAGAATCTTAGTCATGAGACCTCCATACGATTATTGGTTCAACCACTGTAATGCTTGTTTCGGATCCTCGAAAAATTTCACCTCGCCGGAAATAAACCAGCTACTGAGCTTGGCGGTCACGGCCTGCCATTTTTTATAGCCATAGATGGCCACTTTGTCGAACTCATTGCCATGCTTGAGTGCCAGTTTAAAATCATCCCAGGCTGCTCTGGCATCCCAGCCCTCCAGCTCCACTGCGTCAATAAAGGCATTGACTCTGGGCGCTGTAATTTTAGCCAGCGCCGCATCCAGCATGGGTGTCATGCTTTGATAATCTTCATGACTCAGCTTACCACTGACCTTGATAGACAGATAAAACTGTTCACCGGAACGCTCGAGACCGATATACAAACCCTGTCGTGTTAATTCCATATGCAGCTCCTGAATACAGCTCTCACATTAACTATGGTGCAGATGGCTGTCCATGGTTCCCTTTTCAGCAGGCAAAAAAAAGGGCTGATAACAATCAGCCCTTTTAATCGTTCAGAAATAATCAGATTATTTCTTGGCCGCTTCGCGTTCCTGAACTTCCTTAATCACTTCATCAGCCACGTTACGAGGACATGGGCTGTATTGCAGGAATTCCATGGAGAACTGGCCACGACCTGAGGTCATGGTACGCAGGGTACCGATGTAACCGAACATTTCGCTCAGTGGAACATCCGCCTTGATACGAACACCGGTCGCACCCGGCTCCTGAGACTTGATCATGCCGCGGCGACGGTTAAGGTCACCAATCACATCACCGACATTGTCTTCAGGTGAGAACACATCCACTTTCATGATGGGTTCCAGCAGCTGAGGACCGGCTTTCGGCATCGATTGACGGTAAGCCGCCTGTGCAGCCAGTTCATAAGCTACAGCAGAGGAGTCAACCGCGTGGAAGGCACCGTCCTGCAGGTTGACTTTCACGTCCAGGCAAGGGAAGCCCGCCAGTACACCGCGGTTCATCATTTTCTTGAAGCCGCTTTCAACTGCAGGCCAGAATTCACGAGGAACGTTACCACCGGTAACAGTCGACTCAAAGGTGAAACCGCTGCCTGCTTCGCCTGGCTCGATGGTGTAATCGATACGGGCGAACTGACCGGAACCACCAGTTTGTTTCTTGTGGGTATAGGTATCGGTGACCGGCTTAGTAATCGTTTCGCGGTAGGCAACCTGTGGCTCACCGACGATAACGTCAATACCATGAGTCCGCTTGAGGATGTCGACTTTGATATCCAGGTGCAGCTCACCCATACCTTTCATGATGGTTTCGCCACTGTCTTCGTCGGTTTCGACGCGGAATGACGGATCTTCTTTAATCATTTTACCCAGCGCAACGCCCAGTTTTTCGGCAGAGCCTTTGTCTTTAGGCGCAATCGCGATAGAGATAACGGGATCCGGGAACACCATCGGTTCCAGAGTCGCCGGGTTTTTCGGATCACAGAGGGTGTGACCGGTCTGGGTATCTTTCATACCGATGATAGCGACGATGTCCCCGGCGTGGGCGTAATCGAGCTCATTACGGTCATTCGCGTGCATTTCCACCATACGGCCGACACGTTCGGTTTTGCCGGTGAAGGTGTTCAGAATAGTGTCACCCTTGCGAATTTCACCGGAGTAAACACGGATAAAGGTCAAAGCACCAAAACGGTCATCCATGATTTTGAATGCCAGCGCGCGCAGTGGGCCATTGATATCAACGGTCGCTACTTTACCGGTTTCATTACCTTCCAGATCAACTTCGGGTTGTGGATCAACCTGAGTTGGGTCAGGCAGGTAATCAACAACCGCGTCCAGTACCAGTTGCAGACCTTTGTTCTTGAACGAGCTACCACAGTAGGTCGGGAAGAAAGACAGATTCAGTGTACCTTTACGGATACAGCTTTTGAGTTCATCGATAGATGGTTCTTCACCTTCCAGGTATTTTTCCATCAGATCGTCATCCTGCTCTACAGCAGTTTCGATCAGTTTTTCACGCCATTCAGCGATTTGGTCAGCCATCTCTGCAGGTGGCTCTTCGATGCTGTAGTTTTCTGGATCTTTCTCATCAGGCCAGTACCAGGCTTTTTGAGTCAGCAGATCGACAACACCTTTGAATTCGTCTTCAATACCGATTGGCAGGACCATGACCAGCGGGGTCGCAGCCAGTACATCTTCAACCTGCTTGACGACGCGGTAGAAGTCGGCGCCCATACGGTCCAGTTTGTTTACATAAATCAGACGCGATACTTCTGATTCATTGGCATAACGCCAGTTGGTTTCGGATTGCGGTTCAACACCACCACTGCCGCAGAATACGCCGATACCGCCATCAAGCACTTTCAGAGAACGATAAACTTCGATAGTAAAGTCAACGTGTCCGGGTGTATCGATAACGTTCAGGCGGTGACCTTTCCAGGCACAGGTGGTCGCAGCAGACTGAATGGTGATACCGCGTTCGGCTTCCTGATCCATGAAGTCCATGGTGGATTCACCTTCGTGAACTTCACCTGTTTTGTGGATTTTACCGGTCAGTTTCAGGATACGCTCAGTTGTGGTGGTTTTACCCGCGTCAACGTGCGCGAAGATACCTATGTTTCTGTACTTGGATAAATCGGAAGCCATAATCCTATGTCTCTAAATTGATGTTAATTGAACAGTGTCGTGCAATTACACGGTAGTTAAACCCGCCAATTCTAAACTAGTTCGACGGGACTTGCATCCATTATTACTGAAAGGTGTGACAGATTGCTGTCTGCCGCCATTTGGGGAGATTTTTTCTTTTACGGACCGAGCTTTAGCCGGTCTTTTTGCGCCGTCAGCGCCGGCTTATCTGAACTTTTTCTGCATTGGCAGCCACTGGTAACGATAGACAACACCGGGCACCGCCAGCACCAGAAACAGACTCAGAGTAGTGACGAAAAACTCCCACTGCTGGGTGTAGACATCACCGGAAAAGCGAATTTCGAAAGCAATACCAATCAGCAGGCTGATGAAATAATACACCACCAGTTCAACCAGTCTGACCCAGACCGGCTTTTGCTGCAGCGGCCAGATAAAAAAGACCCGGTTACCTATCCACGGCAGATTCGCAATCAGCAAGAACAGCCCTATCATCAGCCAGACAGACATGATTTTCATAAACCTCTAGGCAAAAACAATGCTACAAATTTTCATCAGAATGCCGGGTACAATCCCCAACCCCAGCACCATCAAAGCGTTGGCACTCAGCATAATCTGCATCACACTGCCCGCTTCCAGTTTGTGGTCGACCACCGGCTTGTCGAAATACATGACCTTGATCACCCGCAGATAATAAAAGGCACCGATGACGGAAGTGACCACAGCGACCAGCGCCACCAGCAGCAGATCGACATCAATCACCGCTTTGATCACGGTCAATTTGGCATAGAAACCTGCCAGCGGCGGAATCCCGGCCATGGAAAACATCAGGATCAGCATCATCAACGCAAACCACGGTTGACGCTCGCTGAGGCCTTTAAAATCATCGATGTTCTCAGCTTCAAATCCCTGCCGGCTCAACAGTAAAATCATACCGAAAGCACCGAGTGTCATCAGGGCATAAATCAGGGTGTAAAACAGCGCCGCTGCAAAGCCTTCCTGGGTACCGGACAACACCCCCATCAGCAAGAAACCGACATGGGAAATGGTGGAATAGGCCAGCATGCGTTTCAGATTGCTCTGCGCAATCGCCACCACATTGCCGACGATCATCGACAACACGGCGAGCATGACCAGCATATCCTGCCAGTGATGCTGCAAGTCTATCAGCCCTTCTGCCAATAATCGAATGATCATAGCAAAGGCCGCAATCTTGGGTGCTGCCGCGATAAACAGCGTCATCGCCGTGGGCGCACCGTGATAAACATCCGGCAGCCACATATGGAACGGCACCGCACCGAATTTAAAACCGACACCAATAATCAGAAAGACAATGCCAAAGCTCAGAATCGTCTCATCGCCACTGCCGGCGGCCACAGCCAGTGCAATCTCATTCATTGACAGGCTGCCAGTGACGCCGTAAATAATCGACATCCCGTACAAAAGCATGCCCGAGGCGATACTGCCGAGAATGAAATACTTCATCGCGGCTTCTGTGGCGACACCGGAATCGCGATGCATCGCGACCATGGCGTATAAACAGAGCGACATCAGTTCCAGCCCGAGATACAGCGTCAACATATGATTAGCCGACACCATGATCAACATGCCCAGGGTAGAGAAAATAGCCAGTACAAAAAACTCGCCCTGCAGCAGCTGACGGGCTTTGAGATAGGCTTGGGAATAGAGCAGGACCAGCATGTTCACCACGCAGATAAACAGCTTCAATAAATCGCTGAGACTGTCTTTGATATAGGTGTCAGCGAAGGCCAGGCCGCCATCGCCGATAAACCAGACTACCACTACGGCGGTAGCCAACAGGGTCAGCTGACTGAGACCATAAACCCACTCTGTTCTGCGTGAACCGGTGAATGCCACCACCAGCAGAATGACACAGGCCATACCCAGCATCAGCATCTCCGGCAGCGCAAACAGCATATTAGGAACCTGAAACATGAAGTCTGATCCTCTCTCTACAGCTTGGATTGCGACACTTGGGTCAGTAAATGCTCGACCGATGCATGCATCACGTCCAGCAGCGGATCCGGCCAGACGCCGATGAGCAGCACAATCACCGCCAGTGACGCCAGCATCCAGAATTCGCGGCGATTGATATCACACAATGCCTGTACTTCCTGGTTGGCAACGTCACCGAAAAACACCCGTTTCACCATCCACAAGGTGTAGGCCGCGCCCAGAATCAGGGTGGTGGCGGCCAGGAAGGCAAACCAGAAGTTGGCCTGGAAAGCGGCCAGAATCACCATAAATTCACCGACAAAACCGGATGTGCCCGGCAGTCCGGCATTGGCCATCGCAAAGAACACCGCAAACGCCGCAAATTTGGGCATGGTATTGACCACCCCGCCATAAGCGCTGATTTCCCTGGTATGCATCCGGTCATACAACACGCCGACAGCCAGGAACATCGCTGCAGAAATAAAACCGTGCGAAATCATCTGCACCATCGCGCCTTCAACCGCCAGTACCGCGCCGCTGCCGGTTGCTGCATTGGCAAAAATATCAAACACGATAAACAGGCCCAGCGTCACAAAGCCCATATGGGCGATACTGGAATAGGCAATCAGCTTTTTCAGATCGGTCTGAGCCAGTGCCACAAAGCCGATATAAACCACGGCAATCAAAGACAAAGTGATGATAAACCAGTCCAGCGCCAGGCTGGCATCCGGCGCTATCGGCAAGGCAAATCGCAGAAAACCATAACCACCGATTTTGAGGGTAATCGCAGCCAGAATGACAGACCCCCCGGTCGGCGCCTCGACGTGCGCGTCCGGCAGCCAGGTATGCACCGGCCACATCGGCACCTTGACCGCAAACGCGATCAGGAAGGCCAGCAGTAGCCAGAACTGTTCATCCAGGCTCAGGGCGGCATTATGGAAATCGAGAATGGCAAAACTGTCACTGACATGACGCAGATACAGCAGCGCCACCAGCAGGAATACCGAGCCGAAAAAAGTATAGAGAAAGAATTTCAGCGTCGCATAAACGCGGTTGGGGCCACCCCAGATACCGATCACCAGAAACAGCGGAATCAGCATCGCTTCAAAGAACACATAAAACAGCACGGCATCCAATGCTGAAAACACCGCAATCATCAGCCCTTCCATAATCAGGAAGGCGGCCAGATATTGTCCCGGACGATCCTGAATGACCTCCCAGGCGGCAACCACCACCAGCAAGGTGGAAATCGTAGTGAGAATAATGAGCGGCATTGAAAAACCATCAACGCCCAGGTGATAGAAAATACTAAAAGTCTCTATCCAGGGCAGTTTTTCGACAAACTGCATCTGGTGCGTGGTGCTGTCAAAGCCGGTGTAAAGTCCGAAAGACAGCAGCATGGTCACAGCGGCGATGCCCAGCGCAAACGGTTTTAGCACCTTTCGCTGATCGCCCAGCAAAATGGTCACGATGCCGCCTAGGATAGGCAGCCAGATAAGCACACTCAGTAAAGGTAACTCTGCAAACATGTCAGTCCCTTAACCCACAAACAGGGTCAGCAGCAGCCATACCCCCACAATCATTGCAAACGCATAGTGATACAGATAACCCGACTGCACATGACGAACAAAACGTGCCAGCCAGTAAACTGACCTGGCAGAGCCATTCACAATCGCGCCATCAATAAAAAAGCGATCACCGACCCGCCACAGCAAGCTGCCCAGCCCCCGTGAACCGCCGGCAAAGACTTTGTCATTAAAGTCATCGAAGCCATATTTGTTTTCCAGCAGCCGGTGCAGCCCGTGCAGTTTGTCTTTGAGCATGCCCGGAATCTCCGGCCGGTGCAGATACAGATACCAGGCCATGGCCACCCCGGCGATAGCCAGCCAGAACGGCAAAGCCTGCATTCCATGCAGCATAAAGGCCCAGACGCCATGATAATGGCCGCTCAGTTCACCCAACACATGGTGGTGGCCAGCGACAAAAATCGCATCGTCAAAGAAATCACCAAACACCACATCGCCAATAAAATAACCGGCCAGCACTGACGGAATCGCCAGCAGAATCAGCGGCACCGTCACCACTTTGGGTGATTCATGCGGCGCGTGTCCATGGCTGTCAAAACGCTCTTTGCCATGGAACACCAGGAAAAACAGCCGGAAACTGTATAAGGCGGTCACGAAGACCCCGACCAGCACGGCGAAATAAGCAAACTCACTGCCGACTAGCTCGGACGCATGTACCGCCTCGATAATCGCATCCTTGGAAAAGAAACCGGCCAGGCCTGGAAAACCGATTAAAGCCAACGAACCGATGAGGCTGGTCCAGTAGGTTATCGGCATATATTTTTTCAGCCCGCCCATATGCCGCATATCTTGCTGATGATGCAAAGCTATAATCACGGAACCTGCCGCCAGAAACAGCAAAGCTTTAAAAAAGGCATGGGTCAGCAGATGAAAAATACCGGCGGCATAGGCGGAAGCGCCCAGCGCCACCGTCATATAGCCAAGCTGTGACAACGTGGAATAGGCTATCACCCGCTTGATGTCATGCTGCACCAGACCCAGCAGGCCCATAAACAGGGCTGTCACCGCACCGATTATCAGAATGAAAGACAAAGCGGTTTCCGACAGCTCAAACAGCGGTGACATCCGCGCCACCATAAAAATGCCTGCGGTGACCATGGTCGCGGCATGGATCAGTGCGGATATCGGCGTCGGACCTTCCATTGAGTCCGGTAGCCAGACATGCAGTGGTACCTGCGCTGATTTACCCATCGCGCCGATAAACAGCAGAATGCAGGTGACCGTAATCACCGACCACTGGGCATCACCGAACAGGGCGATGGATTTCTCGGCCATGGTCGGCGCCTGGGTGAAGACCTGAACATAATCGAGACTGCCGGCATACATCAGCACCGCGGCGATCCCGAGCAGAAAGCCGAAGTCACCGACCCGGTTGACCAGAAAAGCTTTCAGGTTGGCGTAGATTGCGGTCGGCTTCTTGTACCAGAAACCAATCAGCAGATAAGACACCAGCCCCACCGCTTCCCAGCCGAAGAACAGCTGCATGAAGTTATTAGCCATCACCAGCATCAGCATGGCAAAGGTAAACAGCGAGATATAACTGAAAAAGCGACAGTAACCGTCATCATCGTGCATATAGCCGATGGTGTAGATATGCACCATCAGCGATACGAAGGTCACTACCGTCATCATCACGGCAGTCAGGGAATCGACCATAAAGCCGATTTCCAGCGTCAGTGATCCGGCCTGCAGCCATTGATAAATGCTGTCGTTGAAATAAACGCCATCGGCCACCACCAGCTTGAACACCCACAAAGACAGCAGGAAGGCGATACCAACCCCGGCAATCGTGACGCGATGCGACCAGTCACGGCCGATTTGATTACCGAAAAAGCCGGCAATAATGCTGCCAATCAACGGGGCAAGAACGATGGCGAGCAACAAACTTTTCATCAACTACCCCTTCAGCCTGTCGAGATCAGCCACATTGATGGTGCTGAGATTGCGGAACAGTAGCACCAGAATGGCGAGACCAATGGCGGCTTCAGCGGCAGCCACGGTGAGGATAAAGAAAACAAACACCTGCCCCGCCGGATCGCCGGAAAAGTGAGAGAAAGCAATAAAGTTGAGGTTCACGGCAAGCAGCATCAGTTCGATGCACATCAGCAGAATGATGATGTTTTTGCGGTTCAGAAAAATACCGGCTACCGCCAGACTGAACAGCAGCGCGGCAAGGATGAGATAATCCGACAGCACGATCACGGTTTTTCCTCTCCTTCATCCTGTTTTTTCCGCAGGTTGACCAGGCGCACGCGATCTTCACGCCGCACGGCGACCTGTTTGCCGATATCCTGCAGTTTGCGACTGTGCTGACGCAAAGTCAGGGTAATCGCAGCAACAATGGCCACCGTCAGAATCACCGAGGCAATCTCAAACGGATAGACATAGACGGTATAAAGCAATCGGCCCAGTTGCCGGGTATTACTCTCCTCCACCACTGCCGGCGCGGGGATATCAAAGGCCGGCGCATTGAGTACCGTTATCATCTCGACCACAATCAGCGCCGCCACCAGAATGCCCAGCGGCAGATAGCGGGCAAAGCCTTCCTTCAGCGGGGCCACATCAATATCGAGCATCATCACCACAAACAGGAACAGCACCAGTACCGCGCCGACATAGACCAGCACCAGACTGATGGCCAGAAACTCGGCATGCAGCATCAGCCAGATGCCGGCACTGGTGAAAAAGGCCAGCACCAGAAACAGGGCCGCTTTTACCGGGTTACGCACGGTAATCACCATCACCGCGGCGAACAGCAAAATGGCAGCAAAACTGTAAAAAATCAGCGAATTCATTTAGCGATACGGTGCATCCGCCTCCCTGTCTGCAGCGATTTGTTTTTCATATTTGTCGCCTATCGCGAGTAACTTGTCCTTGCTGATGATATGGTCGCCGCGCTGTTCAAAATGAAACTCGAACTGGCGGGTTTCAACAATGGAATCAACCGGACAGGATTCTTCACAGAAACCGCAGTAAATGCATTTGAACAAATCGATATCGTAGCGGGTGGTACGGCGGGTACCGTCCTCACGCGGCTCAGTATCAATGGTAATTGCCAGTGCCGGACACACCGCTTCACACAGCTTGCAGCCGATACAGCGCTCCTCACCATTCGGATAACGCCGCAAAGCATGCAGCCCGCGAAAACGCGGCGACTGTGGGGTTTTCTCTTCCGGGTACTGCACCGTGACTTTACGGGCAAACAGATAACGGCCGGTTAAACGCAAGCCCTGTATCAACTCCCACAGGAAAAAGCTTTTGAAGAAATGGCGTATTTGACGCATCACGCCCCTCCCGCAGCGAACGCTGCTGTTTCAGTAAACCACGGACCGATATCCATTACCTGGGCAATGGAAATAATCACCAGCCACACCAGCGTCACCGGAATAAACACTTTCCAGCCCAGTCGCATAATCTGATCATAGCGATAGCGTGGGAATGTAGCCCGCAGCCACAGGTAAATAAACAGGAAAAAGGCCGTCTTGGCGAGCAGCCAGATCAGCCCCGGCACCCAGGAAAACAAGCCTTCCAGCACCGGTATGCCCTCAAATGGCGATAACCAGCCGCCCATAAACAGGGTCGCCGCCAGAATTGAAATCAGGATCATATCGGCATATTCGGCCAGGAAGAAAATGGCGAAAGCCATACCGGAATATTCCACATGGAAACCGGCGACAATTTCCGACTCGCCCTCGGCGATATCAAACGGTGCGCGGTTGGTCTCGGCAACACCGGACACAAAATACACCACAAACAACGGCAACAAGGGCAGCCAGTACCAGTGAAGAATCCCGCCCTGCTGTGCCAGCACAATCTCACTCAGATTCAGACTACCGGCCGCCACCAGCACCCCTACCAGCGCAAAGCCCATCGCGATTTCATAGGACACCACCTGCGCTGCACTGCGCAGGCCGCCAAGAAAGGCATAACGTGAATTTGAGGCCCAGCCGGCAATAACGACCCCGTAAACACTCATCGAAGTAATCGCCAGTACATACAGCAAACCGGCATTAATATCGGCCAGCACCAGTCCGGCATCGAAGGGAATCACCGCCCAGGCCGCCAGTGCAGGGCCAATGGCCAGAACCGGCGCAATCAGAAACAGATAGAGGTTGGAGCGGGCCGGGAAAATGACCTCTTTCATCAACAGCTTGAGGCCGTCGGCAATCGGTTGCAGCAGCCCCCAGGGACCGACGCGATTGGGACCGATCCGGGTCTGAATATAGCCAATCACCTTGCGCTCGGCATACGTCAGATAAGCCACCGCCAGCATCAACGGCCCGACAATCAGCAGGATTTTGAACAAGGTCGGCAGAATGTGCTCAAGCAGAATATCCATCAGGATGCTCCTGCCTGTCTGACCTGCACCTGACTGAACAGGCTGCCCAGCTGGGCACTGATAGGCGTTGCCGCGGCAAGATAGATACAGCCGTCAGCGATATCGTCATCGATTTCCAGCGGCACAGTGACCTGACGGTCGTCCTGACTGATCACCACTTCGTGCTGTGGATCGAGGCCGCGTTGTTCGGCTTCTTTTGAATTAATCCTAGCAAAACCGTTGTGTCTGCTTTCCGGTGTTTGCTGCAGTGCCTCGCTGTGTCGCAGGAGACTGTCTGTGTTGTACATCGGCACTTCGGAAATCAGCATCAAATCCGAATCCAGTTCCAGCGAGTCCGGAATAAAGCGCGCCTCAGACTTTTTCTTTGTTTCCCGCAGGGGGCTTTCAATTTCATCCACCACGTCCTGCGAAGAGATATAGTCAAAACCTTTAAGCTTGCTGACATTGCCCAGCACCCGCAGGATCTTCCAGCCGGGACGGCTGTCTCCTCTGGGCGCAACGGCACCGGCAAATTGCTGCGGGCGTTTGTCGATACCGATGAAAGTGCCTGAGGTCTCGGCAAAACAGGCCATCGGCAGGATCACATTGGCGTATTGTCGCACCCAGTCATTGTCAAAACTGCTGATGGAGACCACGAAGCTGGCTCTTCGCAGCGCGTCACGCACGACGGTTGGCTGCGCGGTATCCAGCATCGGATCAAGGCCCATCATCACATAGCCGCGTAAAGCCCGTTCCCAGCTTTGTCTGGCGTTAAGACCTTTATCAACAGGCAAGGTGGCTGCCAGTTTATGTGCATTGCTGTTTGTCGCTGGCAGGATCACCAGCCGGCTGTCACTGAGTTCAGCCACCAGTCTGGCCAATGCACGCAAGATGCTGGCCTGGGGCTGGTGATTGATAAGGTCGCCGACAAACAGGGTCGCGTTCATCGCATTGGATAGCTGCAGTGCGACATTATGCTCAAAGGCCGACGGCGAACGCTCAGGCAGGAGATCCAGCCAGTCACCGGCATCCTGTCTGGCTGCTGCCAGCAGCGCTTTGGCAATACCGGCGAGGCTCTGCACCATCTGCTTGCTGTTGACCGCAATCTGGCGATCGACCGGCATCAGCAAATCCCGTTTGAACAGATTGATGCTGCTGACTGTGGCTCCGGCCAGCGATGCCTGACGGATACGGTGCGCGATAATAGGCTGCTCGCTGCGGATATTGCTGCCCAGCAGCACAATCGCATCACTGTCTTCGATATCCGCCAGTTGCCAGTCATTAAGACTGTCATCAATGTCGCTGTCGGCAAAATCCTGCTGGCGCAGGCGATGATCGATATTCTCAATACCCAGCCCGCGCAACCATTTCTGGAACAGGTAGGCCTCTTCCAGTGTGGCAGTGGGCGAAATCAGGCCCGCGACTTCTTCAGCACCAAATTTGTTGATAACGCCTTTGAGGCCATCCACCGTTTTTTCCAGTGCGGTCTGCCAGTCAACCACCTGCCACTGATTATCGACCTTAATCATCGGCTCACTGAGCCGCGCTTCACTGTTAAGGCCGAGATAACTGAAACGATCGCGATCCGACAGCCAGGACTCATTGACGTCTTCATTATCACGCGGCACCACCCGCATGACATCGTTGTTGCGGATATGCAGCTCGATATTGGAACCCACCGCATCATGCGGTGCGATAGACGGCCGCGCCTGCATTTCCCAGGCACGGGCTTTATAACGAAACGGTTTGGAAGTCAGCGCGCCGACCGGGCATAAATCAATAATATTGCCGGATAGCTCCGACACCAGGCTGTGCTCGACATAGGTGCCGATTTCCATATGCTCACCGCGACCGGTGGCACCCAGTTCCTTGATACCGGCAATTTCCTGGCCGAAACGCAAGCAGCGGGTGCAGTGAATACAGCGGGTCATATCGGTCTGGACCAAAGGCCCGATATCCTTGTCTTTGACAGCCCGCTTGCGCTCGGTGAAACGGCTGATGCCCTCGCCGTAGCCCATCGACAGATCCTGCAGTTCACATTCGCCGCCCTGATCGCAGATGGGACAATCGAGTGGATGGTTAATCAGCAGAAACTCCATCACGCTGCGCTGGGCATTGACGGCAATTTTGGAATCAGTGAAGACTTTCATCCCGTCTGATACCGGGGTGGAACAGGCCGGCAAGGGTTTACGCGCCTTATCCACCTCGACCAGGCACATGCGGCAGTTGGCGGCGATCGACAGTTTCTTGTGATAACAGAAACGCGGAATATCGATCCCGGCCTCATCCGCGGCCTGGATAATCATTTTGGTGGGATCCACTTTGAGTGGAATACCGTCAATTTCGATATTAACCATAACTCTACGCCGTGTTATCCATGCAACGTCCATGGTCGATGTGATACTGGAATTCGTCACGGAAGTGTTTGATAAAACTGATAACCGGTGCCGCGGCGGCATCGCCCAGCGCGCAGATGGTATTACCGTTAATGTTCTCAGCCATATCCACCAGCTTGTCCAGATCTTCCTGCCTTCCCTGGCCTTCCTCGATACGCTTAATCACGCGGTAAAGCCAGCCGGTGCCTTCACGGCAGGGCGTGCACTGACCGCAGGATTCTTCATAATAAAAATAAGCGATACGTTGCAGCGCTTTGACCATGCAGGTGGTCTCGTCCATCACGATGACCGAGCCCGCCCCCAGCATCGAACCGCCCTTGCCGATGCCGTCATAGCTCATCTCCAGCTCCATCATGCGCTCGCCCGGCACCACCGGGGTGGAACTGCCACCGGGAATCACAGCCTTGATTTTATTGCCGTTACGCATACCACCGGCCAGTTCCAGCAAGTCGGCGAAGGGCGTGCCCAAAGGCACTTCGTAGTTGCCGGGTTTATTGACATGGCCGGTCATGCAGAAAATCTTGCTGCCACCGTTATTGGGCGTGCCCAGTTCATGGAACCAGTCAGCGCCGTATTGCAGAATCACCGGGATCGACGCCAGACTTTCGGTATTGTTGATGGTCGTGGGTTTGCCATAAAGCCCGTAACCCGCCGGAAATGGCGGCTTGTATCGCGGCTGGCCTTTTTTACCTTCCAGCGATTCCAGCAAAGCGGTTTCTTCACCGCAGATATAGGCACCGGCGCCGATATGGGTGTGCAGTTCAAAATGAAAGCCGCTGCCCAGAATATCCCGGCCCAGATAGCCGGCCTGACGAGCTTCTTCCAGCGCCGCTTCAAAGCGCTCGATGGGCTCATAGAACTCACCGCGGATATAGTTATAGCCGGTCTGCGCGCCAATCGCGTAACCGGAAATAATCATGCCTTCGATAAGCTGATGCGGGTTGTAACGCAATATATCGCGGTCCTTGCAGGTGCCCGGTTCGCCTTCATCGGAATTACAGACGATATATTTCTCACCCGGCAGGCGTCTGGGCATAAAGCTCCATTTGAGCCCGGTAGGGAATCCGGCACCACCGCGGCCGCGAAGGGCCGAGTTTTTGACCTGCTCGATAATCTCTTCCGGACGCATTTTATTTTTAAGCACGCTCTCCAGCACCTGGTAGCCTCCGACCGAGCGATAGGCTTCCAGCGTCCAGGATGGCGTCAGATGCGAAGTGCGGAAACAAACTTGATCCAGTTTCATGAGCTTAGCCCGTCCAGAATGTCGTCGATTTTTTCCGGCGTCAGGTATTCGTGATAATCCCGATCCAGCAGCATCATTGGCGCGCCTACACAGGCGCCCAGGCATTCCACTTCTTTGAGGGTGAACAGGCCATCTTCAGTGGTCTCGCCCGGTTTGATATTGAGCCTGTTTTGCAGGTGGTTCATGATCTTTTCCGAGCCACACAGCATGCAGGAGATATTGGTGCAGAGGCTGATTTTGTGCTTACCGACCGGCTCCAGTTCGAACATGGTGTAAAAGGTCGCGACTTCGTAAACGCTGATAGCCGGAATATCAAGGTAATCCGCCAGCGCATCCATAATGCCGCGACTGAGCCAGCCGCCATTGGCATCCTGCAGAATATGCAGACAGGGAATGACGGCAGACTGTGCCTGACCTTCCGGATACTTGGCAATCCACTTATCCATCTGCTCGCGCAAATCGTCGCTGAATAATTCCTCTCTGGGGCCGGTCAGTAACATCTGTGTCATCGATCAATCTCACCAAATACGATGTCCATGGTGCCGATGATGGCCACCACATCGGCCAGCATATGGCCCTTGGCCATTTCATTCATCGCTGCCAGATGCGGGAAACCGGGGGCACGGATTTTGACCCGGTAGGGTTTATTGGCACCGTCTGAAACCAGATAAATACCGAACTCGCCTTTCGGGTGTTCGACCGTCGCGTAAACCTCCCCTTCCGGCACGCAGTAGCCTTCGGTAAATAATTTAAAGTGATGAATCATCGCTTCCATATCGTTTTTCATCACATCGCGTTTGGGGGGGACCACCTTGCTGTTGGCTGCCTGCACCGGCCCCGGATTGGCACGCAGCCAGTCGATACATTGTCTGATGATGCGGTTAGACTGGCGCATTTCCTCCACCCGAACCAGGTAGCGGTCATAGCAGTCGCCTTCACTGCCCACCGGAATATCAAAATCCAGCTGGTCATAGACGGCATACGGCTGCTTGCGGCGCAGATCCCATTCGACTCCGCTGCCGCGCAGCATCGGGCCACTGAAACCGAGCTGCAGCGCCCGCTCCGGACTCACCACACCGATACCGACAGTGCGCTGTTTCCAGATCCGGTTATCGGTAAGGAGGGTTTCATATTCGTCGACACATTTTGGAAAGCGCCGGGTGAAATCCTCGATAAAATCGAGCAGACTGCCTTCGCGGTTACGGTTCTTGCGTTTGACTTCTTTCTCATTGTGCCATTTGGAGGCCTGATACTGCGGCATGCGATCCGGCAGATCCCGGTAAACACCGCCCGGACGGTAATAGGTGGCATGCATACGAGCACCGGAAACGGCCTCATAGACATCCATCAGATCTTCCCGCTCACGGAAACAGTAAAGAAAAACCGTCATTGCCCCGATATCGAGACCATGCGCACCGAGCCACATCAGATGGTTCAGAATGCGGGTAATCTCATCAAACATCACGCGGATATACTGGGCGCGGATCGGGATTTCCAATCCCAGCAGTTTTTCAATCGCCATCACATAGGCATGTTCATTACACATCATCGACACATAGTCGAGACGGTCCATATAACCAATGCTCTGATTGAAGGGTTTGGATTCGGCCAGCTTCTCGGTGCCGCGATGCAGCAGGCCGATATGCGGATCGGCGTGTTCAATTACCTCACCGTCCATTTCCAGGATCAGACGTAGCACGCCATGCGCTGCCGGATGCTGGGGACCGAAATTCAAGGTGTAATTCTTTATTTCGGCCACGTCAGTCTTCCTCCTGCCAGTAACGGTTGTCATCGCGAATCACTTTGGGGACCAGCGTACGCGGTTCGATACTGACCGGTTCATAGACCACGCGTTTTTTCTCGGGGTCATAACGCATTTCCACATTGCCAATCAGTGGGAAATCCTTACGGAATGGATGACCGACAAAACCATAGTCAGTCAGAATGCGACGCAAATCTTTATGACCATCAAACAGAATACCGAACATATCAAAGGCTTCGCGCTCGTACCACTCGGCGCTGTTCCAGATGGCGGTCACTGTTTCAATCACCGGGTTTTCGGCATCCAGCCGGACTTTGAGCCGAAGCCGCTGGTTATGCTGAATAGACAGCAACTGATACACGACGGCAAAGCGGTAACCACCTTCAACCGGTTCATTGTGTCCTAGACCATCCACCGCGCGACTGAAGCCGAATTCTGTGGATTGCTTGGTTTCCCAGCTACTGCCACCATAATCCGAGTAGTCGACGCCGCATAAGTCCATCAGTTGTTCAAAACCGTAGTCATCGCGAAGACGACGGCAGACGGTGGTGATGTGTTCTGCGCCAACAATGAGGGTAACTTCACCACGACTCAGTTCGGCGTCCAGAAGCGCGTCCGCAAAATCCTGTTCCAGTCTGGCTTTCAAGGCTTGCATCATCCGGCTCCTGCTCAACCTGCTGCCGGCTTGGCGATGGTGTTGGTTCTTTGAATTTTCTTCTGCAGTTGCAGGATGCCGTATAGCAGTGATTCGGCTGTCGGCGGACAACCCGGCACATAAATGTCGACCGGCACAATGCGATCACAGCCGCGGACCACGGAATAGGAATAATGATAGTAACCACCGCCGTTGGCACAGGAACCCATCGAGATCACCCAGCGCGGTTCAGACATCTGGTCGTAAACTTTACGCAGCGCCGGGGCCATTTTGTTAACCAGGGTGCCGGCCACAATCATTACATCCGACTGACGCGGGCTTGGACGAAAGACGATACCGAAACGGTCCAGATCATAGCGGGCGGCACCGGCATGCATCATTTCCACAGCGCAGCAGGCAAGACCGAAAGTCATCGGCCACAGCGAACCGGTTCGTGCCCAGTTAATCAGCTTATCGGCAGAGGTGGTGACGACCCCTTTCTCCAGTACACCTTCTATTCCCACTCGAGCGCCCCCTTCTTCCACTCGTAAATGAACCCGACGACCAGGATGGCAAGAAACAGAAACATCGACAGCAGACCGAAGACACCGATCTCATCAAGCACAATGGCCCAGGGAAACAGGAAGGCAATTTCCAGATCGAAAATGATGAACAGGATAGCGACCAGGTAATAGCGTACGTCAAACTTGCCGTGGGTATCTTCGAAAGGCTCGAAACCACACTCATAGGCAGAGCGTTTTTCGTCATCGGGATGGCGCGGCCCCAGAATATAACCGGCCAGCAACGGCATCACACCGAAGCCGATGCCGATGATGACAAATAACAATATCGGGAGATAATTCTCCAGCATACTGCCTTCCTTACGGTCAATTCGTCTGAGCATGATATGAAGCTGTCAATCATGCGCCTGAACACGCCCTGCGATGGGCAAATATCGAATCCGATACTACACACTCTGGCGACTGATGAGAAGCCGGATCGCGGCATAAATATCGGCTTTTTGTTTACTTAATTAAAACTGGACAGCCAAAATCCTGTTGTGATGCAATTAGCGCTGGCTGAATTCGGAGCGCTGTCAGCCTCAGCATTGTCGGCTGCTCATTAACAGTGACAATTCAGCCGGCTCAGTGTTCATGCTGATTGGCATTTTCTATCAACCCCGGGACGCCACCTTTAAAGTGAATAAAAGCAGATTGTTTTCCAAACCGGTTGCTGTTGCCGCCCTGCTCATTCTGATTGCTGTTGGCTGTGCCAGTATCGCCGCCGCCTATCTGTTTTCATTAATTCAAAGCGATGTCAAAGGCCGGCTGAACGACACGCTGGAAGCCTCTATCAACCGCGTCAAGAATGATATTGATACCCATCAACGTAATACCCGTTACTGGTCTGAGAATCTGTCTCTGCGCCAGATAACCCAGATTATTGAGGCCGGTGGTTCAGAAGCAGTCGAGGATGAACTGTATCGCCGCCTCGACACCACCCTCACCGCCATTACCGAGTCCGAACACTACCGCGATTACAAGCTTTTTAATCTCGATGGTGAACTCATCTTATCCGGTCGCAATGGTGTCGAAGACAAGCCCAGAAGCTTCAATCTGCCGCCGTCATTACTGGGTGAAGCTTTATCCGGCGAGGTCGCGGTCAGCAAACCGTTCAAAAGTCAGCAACTGTGGCAGGACAGCGATGACCATATACGCGAGGGCATGGCTACCATGCTGTTCCTGGCACCGGTCATCGACTGGTTTGGCGACACAGTGGGCTTCTTTGCTTTTGAGATGAATCCGGATCTGCTGTTCATACCGGCTTTTCATCGCAATCAGGTGGGTAAAACCGGCCACAGCTATGCCATCAATCGTGAGGGCTTGTTACTGACGGAGAGTAAATTCAGCGATCAGCTAGTTGCCGCAGGATTACTCAGCGCAAACGATCCCCATGCCGATCTTAATTTGATTGTCCGGCGGCCAGACAGCAATCTGCTCAAAGCCGGCAATGAGATTACCCTCCGCGAGTATCAAGCATTGCCACTGACCAGAATGGCGCAATCGCTGACCAGACAGGCCACAGGTATCGATATTGAGGGCTACCGTGATTATCGTGGCGTCAAGGTCATCGGTGCCTGGCGCTGGGATGAAGAGCTGGATATGGGCATTGCGACCGAAACCGAGGTAGCAGAAGTCTACAAGCTCTATCGCTCTCTGTTGTTCAGCGTCATCTTCAGTGTGGTTGTTGTCATCGCCATGACCGCTCTCGGCACCCTGCTGTATCGTCGCTCCACCATGCAGCGTATGGCCACACTGCAACAGCGGGATGCCATTATTAACCAGACCGATGACGGCTTTGTCACCATCGATGATGAAGGCATGATCAGCATGGTCAATCCGGCCGTCTGCGCGCTGTTCGGTTACCGTGAAAACGAGCTAGTGGGGCGCCCGGTATCGATATTATTGCCAGAGGATGAGCGTCACGAGCACGATCATTATCTTGCTAACGCCGATCTGCATGCCCCTAAAATCATCCATCGCACGCGTGCCCTGCAGGGCCGGCGCAAAGATGGCAGCCTGTTTCCGATTGAGCTCAATGTCTCGCCGATGCAGTTTGGTCTCCGCAAGTACTATATTGGCGTTATTCGTGATATTTCCGAGCGGCATCAATACCAGCAGGAACTGATTAGTGCGATGCGGCAGGCGGAACAGGCTAACCGTGCCAAGAGTGAGTTCCTGGCCAAGATGAGTCATGAACTGCGTACCCCGCTCAATGCGATTATCGGCTTTTCTCAGTTACTGAAGCTGGAAGAGCTTGAAGCGGGACAACGGGAATCGGTCAATATGATTGAAAGTTCAGGCAGTCATCTTTTGAGCCTCATTAACGATGTACTTGATTTGTCCCGGATTGAAAGTGGTCACATGACAATCTCGGTAGAGGATGTCGCCCTCAAACCTCTGATTGATCATTTACTGCCATTGGTGGAAGTGCAACTGGCACCACTTTCGCTGACACTGGAGACTGACTATCCTCAGGATATCGACTCACTGTTCGTGCGGGCAGATTACATCAAACTCAAGCAGGTACTGCTCAACTTATTGTCCAATGCCGCCAAGTATAATCGACCGCATGGCCGAATACTGCTCAGAGTCTCAGCGTCCGGCGATAATATCCGCATTGCCGTTGAGGACAGTGGTTACGGCATCAGCGCCGAAATGCAATCGCGGCTGTTTGAGCCTTTTAATCGCCTCGATAAAGAACGTTCCAACATACCCGGCACCGGTATCGGGCTCGCCATCAGCCATGAGCTGGTGAAACTGATGCAGGGCCGTTTTGGCTTTGACAGTACGCTCGATGTCGGTTCGACCTTCTGGGTCGAGTTCAGAAAGGCCCATGTCAGACCAGAGACAATACCATCGGCAAACCAGGCTGACGATGACGCAGCCCATGCCTCGGACCGCGCCAGCGTCTGTCAGCTTTTGTGTATTGAAGATAACCCGACCAATCTTGATTTGATCCGGCAGTTCTTCAGCCGTCGCAGCGATATCGAACTGACCACTGCCGTGGATGCTGAAACCGGGCTCGAACTCGCTTTCGATATGGAACCGGATATTATCCTGATGGATATCAACCTGCCGGGTAAGGATGGCTATGAAGCACTCAGACAACTCAAGCAATCGGCTGTCACACGTTATATTAAAGTCATCGCTTTATCGGCCAACGCGATGCCTGATGATATTGAAAAAGGCCTCGCCGCCGGCTTCGATCGCTATATCACCAAACCGATTCATTTCGACGAGCTGGAACAGACCATTGCCAGCTTGCTGGATCAGCCCTGACTGAGTTTGTCGACCAGGGCTGTCTCCGGGATGGCTGGGCTGAAGAAATAGCCCTGTCCGTAATCACAGCCCACGCTGAGCAGAAACTCACACTGCTCTTTTGTTTCCACCCCTTCTGCCACAACTTTCAGGCCCAGCCCGTCTGACATGGCAACAATCGCGTTAATCAACTCTCTGTCAGACGATTTATTGAAGATATCATTGACGAAGCTACGATCAATTTTGAGCACATCAAACGGGTAATTACGCAGATAACTGAGCGAAGAGTAGCCGGTACCAAAATCATCCATCGCCAGCGTGATACCCATTTGATGCAACGCTTCCAGCGTTTCTTTAACCACTGAAGAGCCGCCCAGCAACACTCCCTCTGTGATTTCCAGCTCGATATTGGCAGGACGGATTTGATACTGGCGAATCAGCTGGCTGAGCGTATCCAGCAGACCGAAGTCACGAAACTGAACCGGCGACAGATTTATCGCCATCCGGAAATGTGGCTGTATCAATTGGATCTGTGCCAGCACTTTCAAGGCCTGTTTCAGCACAAAGCGGCCAACAGGCACAATCAGACTGCTTTGCTCTGCCACCGGAATAAATTCATCCGGCGACACCTGTCCCAGTACCGGATTGTGCCAGCGTAACAAGGCTTCAGCGCCGTTCATCCGGTGACTCTGCAACTCAACCTGAGGCTGATACAGCAGGCTGAGCTCGTCTCTTTCCAATGCCGAGTGCAACTGCTCCTCAATCATGAAGCGACGGGTGACATCCAAATTCATGGCGCGGGTAAAATAACTGCAGGTGTTCCGACCGCTCTCTTTGGCATGGAACATGGCAGAATCAGCGTTTCGCAACAGTTCAGTCGCCGTTGTGCCATCACTGGGGTAAATCGCGACACCGATACTGGCGGTCAGCAGCATCTCCCGCTGGTCAATGATAAATGGTCTTCTGAACAGGGCTTTCACTGCCTCTATCAGAGCAGGCAGATGATCACGCTGGCCCGTCTGTTGCTGAATAATAATGAACTCATCGCCGCCCAGTCGGCCCAGCACGTGCTCATCATTCACTATCTCCCGGAGTCTCACCACCAGTTGCTGCAAAAGCCGGTCACCGGTGTCGTGCCCCAGCGTGTCGTTAATTTTTTTGAAATGATCCAGATCCAGCATCAGCACCGCCACGTGCTGACTGGCTTTTCTGGCTGATTTAAGCATTGAGCTCAGGTTTTCCAACGAGCGGAAACGGTTAGGTAAATCGGTAAGCGGATCATAATAGGCGAGATGCAGAATTTCCTCCTCCTGCTCCCGTGACTGGGTGATATCCGAAATGACTGAAATGAAACCGGTCAGCTCGCCTTTATCGTCACGCTGATAATCCCAGCTGATTTCCAGAATACGCTCCTGCCCGTTGCGCGTCTGATTGCGGCTGATAATGGTCTCAGGCGGCGGTTGCTGCCTGACCAGATATAAAAAATAGTCCTGCATTTGTTTCTGATCGGCCTGGCTTATCTGGAAGTCCCAGATGTGGTAGCCGACCAGCGAACCATTGGGATAGCCGAGTATTTTATGATGGCCGGGATTACTGTATGTGATACGACCTTCGAGGTCATTTTCCTGAATACCGTCAGGGACCGTATCCAGGATCAGATTGAGACGTTGCTGATTGCTTCGCAGAACATGGATCAGCTGGACCTGACGGCGGAAATAATACTGGCCCAGAACAAACACCAGTATCGAAGTGATAAGGACAAAGAACAGACCCTTCCAGGTCTGCAGCGCGGACAACATGTCCTTGCTGAGCGAAATAAGCTCAATAGCCCGGTCTGAGAAGACAATCCACAGCGCAGCAAACACTGCGTAAATCAGTGATATTTTCAGTGCCGGCACCCAGGGCCGCGACGCCCTGTCACTCTCAGGCTTCTGCACTAGAGGGAGTTTTGCCATGTCTGGATCCTTGACCTTGCATCTGGATAATAACGCTGGAAACAGCGTCACCTTTACGCTCAATTCTGCAGCGTCTCAAGTATGCACACTTTGCCATGTTTCAGACATAAAAAAAGCCCGAATAATTCGGGCTTTGATATTTGGTACCGACGGGCGGAGTCGAACCGCCACGGGCTATGCCCACCACCCCCTCAAGATGGCGTGTCTACCAATTTCACCACGTCGGCTTTAAAAGCGGGTATTTTACGGTAATTCCGGCAAATCTGCAGGAGTTTGTTCTTGTGTTTGTTCCGTAGGAACAGATTCGGTCACGCTTGTGGCTTTTTCCGGTCTGTCGACGGAGAAATAGGCCAGCGTCAGACTGGTGGCAAAGAAAACCGCTGCCAGAAGTGCGCTGCTGCGACTCAGAAAGGAAGCAGAACCACGGCTACCGAACAGGCTGCCGGAAGCACCGCCACCTGCGCCGCCACCGAATGCTGCACCGGCATCTGCGCCTTTACCGTGCTGAATCAGTACCAGACCAATCAGCATCAGACAGACAATAATGTGTATCGTCAAAATTAAAGCGTGCATGTAGTTAACCTAATTTTAAAACTGCGGCCTGACAGATTTTGACAAACTCATCGGCATGCAGCGATCCGCCGCCGACCAGTCCACCATCTACATCAGGTTGTAAAAACAATGGCGCAGCATTATCACTGTTTATGCTGCCGCCGTAAAGTATTCTCAGGTTCTGAGCAATTTTTGCATCATGCTTGGCGACGCGCTGACGCATGAAATGATGCACATCCTGAGCCCACTCCGGGGTCGCGGAACGCCCTGTTCCGATCGCCCAGACCGGCTCGTAAGCCAGGACGGTATGCGCAAGCCCTTTAACGCCGGAATAGGCGATCACGGTATCAAGCAGACGCGCCACCACTTCTTCAGTGCGGCCTACCGCGTGCTCATCGGGACTTTCACCGATACAGATAATCGGCGTGATGCCCTCGCGCACGGCCATTTCATATTTCTCGGCCACAATGCGATCCAGTACCTGCTGGTCCAGATCCAGTTCAGCATAGAGACAGCGTCGTTCAGAGTGACCAATCAGCACATACTGACAACCGAAATCGGCCAGCATGGCGGCGGAAATTTCACCGGTGTAGGCGCCCTGTTTGAACTGGGACAGATTCTGGGTGCCCCAGTAAAGACCGGTACCGCTCAGAGTTTGTTGCACCTGCTGCAGATACACGGCCGGCGGAAACAAGGCGACATCGACCAAGGCAAAGCTCTCGGCCTGAGCAAGAATTCCTGCGAGTAAGGCCTTGTTACTCTCGCTAGAGCCGTTCATTTTCCAATTACCAGCAATTAGCGGCTTACGCACGAATACGGTCTCTCGAAAGTAATTACAGAAATTATTTTTGCCTGAGAACCGCTGTCACTTCGCGGCGGTTCAGACGGTGCAATGAATCCATTCATTGTATAACAATTCACTGGCAGCAAAAACCTGAAGACTCAGGCTTTGAGTACCTTTTCGATCACATCGGCCAGTTGCTGCGCCAGTTGCTTGGTCAGTGGCGCATCACGTCCTTCCACCATAACCCGGATCACCGGCTCGGTTCCGGACGGTCTCAATAAGACCCGGCCATCGCTGCCCAGCTGCTTTTCAACCACAGCTACCGCCTCAGCAATATCCGGATTGGCGTCGATGTCGACCATCTTTTCCACCCGCACATTAATCAATTGCTGCGGGTATTTGGTGACTACCGAGCGTAGGGCGTGCAGGCTGTTACCAGTCTGCTGAATTTCAGTCAGCACCTGCAGCGCAGCGACAATACCGTCACCGGTCGAGGTTTTATCGAGGCAGATAATATGGCCTGACGCTTCACCGCCGATCTGACCACCGAGTTGCTGCAGCATTTCCATCACATAGCGGTCACCGACCTTGGCACGGTGCAGCGACATATCATATTCCGCCAGCGCGTGTTCCAGCCCCAGGTTGCTCATCTGAGTGCCGACTATATGGGTCTGCTTGTCACCACTGCGCTGGCGGGCGCGGGCAATAATAAACAGCAGTTCATCGCCATCGACGATTTCACCGCGATGATCAACCATGATGATGCGATCACCGTCGCCATCAAGGGCAATGCCCAGATCGGCTTTGTTTTTCAGCACAGCCTGCTGTAACAGACGTGGCTCGGTGGAACCGCAATTCTGATTAATATTGAGACCATCGGGCTCTGCGCCCATCACCACCACCTCGGCGCCGAGCTCACGGAATACATCCGGGGCCACGTGATAAGTCGCACCATTGGCACAATCGACCACGATTTTCAGCTTGCTCAGATCGACACCGCTGGGAATGGTGCTCTTGCAGAATTCGATATAGCGTCCTGCTGCATCGCCTATACGGTGGGCTTTACCGAGACGAATTGACTCCACGGTTTGCAACGGCTGTTCCAGCATCGCTTCAATTTCGAGCTCGATATCATCCGGCAGCTTGGTGCCCTGCGCCGAAAAGAACTTGATGCCATTATCGTGATAAGGATTGTGCGAGGCGCTGATGACAATACCAGCCTGCGCATGGAATGTGCGGGTCAGATAAGCCACTGCCGGTGTCGGCATCGGTCCGAGCAGATAGATATCCACCCCGGCAGCGGACAAACCGGCCTGCAAGGCGGACTCAAACATGTAACCGGAGATACGCGTGTCTTTACCGATAATGACACGGCTGTTTTTTCCGTTTGCCAGCACCCTGCCCACAGCCCAGCCGAGCTTGAGCACAAAATCGGGCGTCACCACCCCATCACCGACCCGACCGCGAATACCGTCGGTGCCGAAATAACGTCTTTGTTTAGTCAAAATCTTCTACCTGCTGCACATGTTGCGTCAGTTTCACTGCCTGTGCGGTTTCACGCACATCATGTGTTCTTATTAGTTTAGCGCCCTGCCAGATGGCAATGGAAGCCAGCGCCAGACTACCGGCGAGACGCTCGTTTACATCCACTTTCAGCATATCGCCGATAATCGATTTGCGCGATACACCGACCAGTACCGGATAAGGCAGAGCCGTCAGTCGCGACAGATGTTTCATTAAACGCAGATTATGCCGTGCCCGCTTGCCAAAGCCAAACCCGGGGTCCAGCATGATCCGCTCTGCCGGAATGCCCGCCTGTTCACAGACCGCCACCCGTTCCAGCAGAAAAGCTTCGACTTCGCTGACTACGTCCTGATAGTCCGGTTCTTTCTGCATGGTCTGCGGCATGCCCTGCATATGCATCAGACAAACCGGCACATTGAGTTCGGCAGCGGCCTGCAAAGCGCCTTCTCCACGCAGTGCATTGACATCATTAATCAGACCGGCACCGACAGCAACGGCAGCACGCATGACTTCTGCCTTCATGGTATCGATGGAAACCGGCACATCAATTTCTGAGCTGATGGCTTCAATCACCGGTGCCACCCGGTCGATTTCTTCCTGCACTTCGACCGGGGTCGAACCGGGCCGGGTCGACTCACCACCGATATCCAGAATATCGGCGCCGTCTTCGACCAGTTTCAGCGCTTGTCGCAGCGCGGCATCACGTGAAAAAAATTTACCCCCGTCCGAGAAGGAGTCGGGGGTGACATTGACAATGCCCATAATGCGGGGAGCGGACAAGTCCAGCGACTTGCCCGCGCAATCAAACAGCATAAACGCCGATCCTTTTAGTGCAGTTGATCAGCCGGTTTGCCGGAAGGGGCCTGCTCATCATCAGACTCAGCTGTAGCAGACGGCGGTGTGCTGGAACGATCATTCCAGTCTTTGGGTTCGCCCGGTTCGCGACCTTCCATAATCGCATCGATCTGATCACTGTCGATGGTTTCGTATTTAATCAACAGCTGCGCCATCTTGTGCAGCTTGTCCATGTTTTCATCCAGCAGTGTTTTGGCACGTTGGTAATTACGGTTAATCACCGCACGGACGTCCTCATCGATCTGCTTGGCAGTCAAATCCGACATCGCTTTGTGCTGGGTCACACTGCGGCCGAGGAACACTTCCCCTTCATCTTCACCGTAGGACATCGGTCCCATATTGTCCGACAGGCCCCACTTGGTGACCATGTTGTGCGCCAGTTCGGTTGCCCGCTGAATATCATTTGACGCCCCGGTGGTCACTGCTTCTGCACCGAAGATCATCTCTTCAGCCAGACGACCACCGTAAAGGCTGGAAATCTGACTTTCCAGCTGCTGTTTAGTGAAGCTGTACTTGTCTTCGGTGGGCAGGAACATGGTCACACCAAGAGCGCGGCCACGCGGAATAATACTGACTTTGTAAACCGGATCATGGCCCGGCACCAGACGACCGACGATAGCGTGACCGGCCTCATGATAAGCGGTCAGTTCTTTTTCCTTGTCACTCATCACCATGGAACGGCGCTCGGCGCCCATCATGATTTTATCTTTAGCCAGTTCCAGTTCTTCCATACCGACCAGACGTTTGTTGGCACGAGCGGCAAACAGCGCTGCCTCATTGACCAGATTGGCCAGATCAGCACCGGAGAAGCCTGGCGTACCACGGGCGATGACCCGGGCTTCCACATCTTCTGCCGCCGGTACTTTGCGCAGATGAACATTGATGATTTGCTCACGACCACGGATATCAGGCAGTGGCACTACGACCTGGCGGTCAAAACGACCTGGACGCAGTAAGGCCGGATCCAGTACGTCCGGACGGTTAGTCGCGGCAATAACAATCACGCCTTCATTACCTTCGAAACCATCCATTTCCACCAGCAGCTGGTTCAGCGTCTGTTCGCGTTCGTCGTTACCGCCGCCGAGACCGGCACCACGGTGACGACCGACCGCATCAATCTCATCGATAAAGATAATGCAGGGTGCATGTTTTTTAGCCTGTTCGAACATGTCACGAACACGGGAGGCACCGACACCGACAAACATTTCAACGAAGTCGGAACCGGAAATGGTGAAAAACGGTACTTTCGCTTCACCGGCAATCGCTTTGGCCAGCAGGGTTTTACCGGTACCGGGTGAGCCCACCATCAGAATACCGCGCGGAATGCGACCACCCAGTTTCTGGAATTTGCTCGGATCACGCAGAAAGTCGACCAGCTCAGCCACTTCTTCCTTGGCTTCCTCGACACCGGCGACGTCTTTGAAAGTGACTTTAACCTGATCATCGCTGAGCATGCGGGCTTTGCTTTTACCGAATGACATCGGGTTTTTGCCGCCACCGCCCTGCATCTGACGCATGAAGAAAATCCACACCGCAATCAACAGCAGCATCGGGAACCAGGAAATGAAAATCTGCATCAGCAGACTGGTTTTCTCAACCGGTTCCGCCTGAATCGTGACACCGTTATCCAGCAGATCACCAATCAGACCAGGATCATAATCCGGACTGTAAGTGGTGAACTTGCTGCCATCGGTAAGCTTACCCTGGATTTCCCGCCCCTGAATTTCCACGCTGGATACGCCACCGTTTTTGACGTTGCTGATAAAGGTCGAGTAGTCCATTTCATTGGACGAACTGTTTTGCGGGCCGAAGTTGTTGAACACGGACATCAGCACAATGGCGATGACAACCCACAAAACAATATTTTTCATCATGTCATTCAATGTTTGGTACCTCTGGTTACCATTAAACGCTATTTAAGGCCGCGGCCGAGCAGGTAGACTTCACGACTCCTGGCTCGGGACGCATCAGGTTTGCGGGTGACGACTTTATTAAAGCTGTCCCGCATGGCCTTGAGAAATTCATCAAAGCCTTCGCCCTGGAACACTTTGACCAGAAAACTACCCTGTTTACTCAGGTTGGTGACGGCAAAATCCAGTGCCAGTTCCACCAGATGCATGCTCGCCGGCTGATCAATTGATCCTACCCCTGTCATATTGGGGGCCATATCCGATAAAACAAGGTCTATCTGTCGACCGTCGAGTACCTTGTTGAGTTCATCCAGTACTTCGTCTTCGCGAAAGTCGCCTTGAATGAAGTGGACACCGGTCAGCGGTGTCATCTCCAGAATGTCCAGCGCGACTACGGTGCCTTTGTCGCCGACTTTAGTCAGTGCATAATCTGACCAGCCACCGGGAGCCGCGCCCAGATCGACGACGCTCATACCGGGTTTAATCAGTTTGTCTTTATTGTCGATTTCTTCCAGCTTGAAAGTGGCGCGCGAACGATGGCCCGCCTGCTGGGCTTTTTTGACATACTGGTCATCAAAGTGTTCTTTGAGCCAGCCTTGACTGGATTTACTTCTGGCCATAACTCAGGCTTCGTTGACTGCTTCAGCACGTTTGTCGGTGGTTAGTACCAACATTAACCCAAACAGGCTCAACAGCAAATAGAGATTTTCACTCAGTTTATGCAGTTCATTGAATCTGTCGATGTGATTACCCTGCTCCAGACCCAGCTGTTTCAGTGCCTGCATTTCCGGTTGAATAAAACCGACAAACGCGAGGCTGACCAGCAGCATCAGCAGAATCAGCCAGCTGCGCCAGTAGCGGGGAAATGCCCGGACACCGAAAATAAACAAACGGCTGATAAGCAGAATAGTCGCTGACACTACACCGATAATATTCACTGCATAAAACAGTTTGCCGGCATAGTTGCCGGCAATATGTAATTCCAGGTTGGCAAAGGCCATGGGTACAGCCAGATAACCGATAGCCCAGAGACTGCCTACCCAGAGAGTGAGCAGTAAGCGTTCGCCACTGTATGCTGAAAACATCTAGGCTTTAGCTCTCGTAGCTGATATCGACAATTTCATACTCGATATTACCGCCTGGTGCCTGCACTGTGACCACATCATCAATTTCCTTACCAATCAAAGCACGGGCAATCGGTGATGAGACCGAAATACGATTCAGCTTAATGTCGGACTCGTAGTCACCCACTATCTGATATTTCACCTCGGCATCGTTATCAATATTGAGCAAGGTCACGGTGACACCGAAAACCACGCGGCCATCTTTGGGCAGAGAAGCCGGATCAATGATCTGTGATTGTGACAGTGTGCCTTCCAGTTCCTGAATTCGGCCTTCAATAAAGCTCTGCTGCTCGCGGGCGGCATGATATTCGGCGTTCTCTTTTAAGTCGCCGTGATCACGCGCTTCCGCGATCGCAGCCACGACCTGAGGCCGGGCCACGGTTTTCAGTTGTTTCAGTTCGTCTTTCAGTGCTTCGGCACCGCGCGAGGTAATAGGTACAGCCATTAATTTAATTCTCCATGCAAAGATTGCAGTCTGTTCACAGAAACAATGTCTTCACTATTAAGGGCTTGCACTGTTGCACGCGCTGCAGCCAGTGTCGTGGTGTAATTCACCTGATGCTGTAAAGCGGCACGACGAATCTCCCGCGAATCGGCAACGGATTGACGTCCTTCGGTCGTATTGACGATCAGATTGATTTCGTCGTTTTTGATCATGTCAACGATATGCGGCTGACCTTCAGCCACTTTGTTGACCGGCTCGCATTCAACACCCGCTTCAGCCAGTACTTTCTGGGTGCCGCGTGTAGCAAGCAAAGAGAAGCCCAGTGCTGCCAGGTCTTTGGCAATCTGCACTACAGCCACCTTATCAGCCTCACGCACACTAATAAAGGCAGTACCACCGGTCGGCAGAATCACTGAAGCTGCCAGCTGTGATTTGGCAAAGGCTTCACCGAAGCTGCGGCCGACGCCCATCACTTCACCGGTCGATTTCATTTCCGGTCCCAGAATCGGGTCCACATTCTGGAACTTGATGAACGGGAATACGGCTTCTTTGACCGAGTAATAGCTCGGAATCACTTCACGGGTCACGCCCTGGTTCTCCAGAGAGCGTCCAGCCATGGCTCGGGCGGCGACTTTCGCCAGCGGCACACCGATGGATTTGGACACATAAGGCACGGTACGTGACGCACGCGGGTTCACTTCCAGGATATAGATTTCATCACCCTTGATTGCAAACTGCGTATTCATCAGGCCTTTAACGCCCAGTTCCAGCGCCATCTGACGCACCTGTTCGCGCATCTGATCCTGAACCGCATTACTCAGGCTGTATGGCGGAATCGCGCAGGCAGAGTCACCGGAGTGAACACCGGCCTGTTCGATATGTTCCATGATGCCGCCGATCAGGACTTCTTTACCATCGCAGATGGCATCGACGTCGACCTCAATGGCATCATCGAGGAAACGATCCAGCAGTACCGGTGAATCGTTGGAGACTTTCACCGCATTCAGCATATAGCGCTGCAGTTCTTCCTCGTTGTAGACAATTTCCATTGCCCGTCCGCCCAGAACATAAGACGGTCGTACCACCAGCGGGTAACCGATTTCGGCAGCCAGGTTGACCGCGTTGTCGATCGAGTGCGCCAGACGGTTAGGCGGTTGTAACAGACCCAGTTTTTCCACCATCTGCTGGAAGCGTTCGCGATCTTCAGCGTGGTCTATGGCATCCGGCGAGGTACCGATAATCGGCACACCGGCCGCTTCCAGTGCACGCGCCAGTTTCAGCGGTGTCTGACCGCCGAACTGCACAATCACGCCTTTGGGTTTTTCCAGGTCAACGATTTCCAGCACGTCTTCCAGCGTCAATGATTCGAAGTAGAGACGATCTGAGGTGTCGTAGTCAGTGGAAACGGTTTCCGGGTTACAGTTAACCATGATGGTTTCAAAACCATCTTCACGCAGCGCCAGTGCCGCGTGCACGCAACAGTAATCGAACTCGATACCCTGACCGATACGGTTGGGACCGCCGCCCAGAATCATGATCTTGTCACGATCGCTGGGGCTGGCTTCACATTCGATATCGTAGCTTGAGTACATGTAGGCCGTGGTTGTGGCAAATTCGGCAGCACAGGTATCGACGCGTTTATAAACCGGACGTACCTGCATTTCCTGACGGTATTCACGCACCTGCTTCTCGGTTTTCTGCAGCAGTTTGGCCAGACGTGAGTCGGCAAAGCCTTTGCGTTTGAGGCGGAACATGTCGTTCTGATCCAGATCGTTCAGCGAACGCTCTTTCAGACTGTTTTCAATCTCGACGATTTCCTGAATCTGTACCAGGAACCAGGGGTCGATATGGGTCAGGCGTTGGACTTCCTCAAAGCTGAAACCGTAACGGAAGGCATCAGCCACATACCAGAGACGATCCGAGCCAGGCAGGCTCAGTTCACGGCGCAGAGTTTCCTCGACGCCTTCTTCTGTCAGATCCAGAATTTCATTGAGGCCGTCACGGTCAATTTCCAGACCACGCAGGGCTTTCTGTAATGATTCCTGGAAGCTGCGGCCAATGGCCATAACTTCACCGACCGATTTCATCTGCGTGCTGAGACGATTGTCCGCCTGCGGGAATTTTTCGAAAGTAAAGCGCGGTACCTTGGTGACCACATAGTCGATAGACGGCTCGAACGAAGCCGGTGTCGCATTGCCGGTGATTTCGTTCTGCAGTTCATCCAGGGTGTAACCGACTGCCAGCTTGGCAGCGACCTTGGCAATCGGGAAGCCGGTGGCTTTGGAAGCCAAAGCAGAGGAACGCGATACCCGCGGGTTCATTTCGATAATGATGAGACGACCGGTTTCCGGGTTCACAGCAAACTGCACATTGGAACCGCCGGTGTCGACACCAATCTCACGCAGTACCGCCAGCGAGGCGTTACGCATGATCTGATATTCCTTATCGGTCAGGGTCTGAGCCGGTGCCACCGTGATGGAGTCACCGGTGTGCACGCCCATCGGGTCCAGGTTTTCAATCGAACAGATAATGATGGCATTGTCCTTGCGGTCACGCACCACTTCCATTTCATATTCTTTCCAGCCGATGATCGATTCTTCGATCAACAGTTCATGGGTCGGGCTCAGGTACAGACCACGCTGGCAGATTTCAACGAAATCCTGCTTATTGTAGGCGATACCACCGCCACTGCCGCCCATTGTGAAAGACGGACGAATGATGACCGGAAAGCCGAATTTTTCCTGTACGGCCAATGCTTCATCCAGACTGTGAGCAATGTCGGACTGCGGCATATCAAGACCGATTTTACGCATCGCTTCGCGGAACAGGTCACGGTCTTCTGCTTTATTGATGGCTTCGCTGTCGGCGCCGATCATTTCCACGCCGAATTCCGCCAGCACGCCGTTTTTCTCCAGATCCAGCGCGCAGTTCAGTGCTGTCTGACCGCCCATGGTCGGCAGAATCGCGTCAGGACGTTCGGCTTCGATGACTTTTTTGACCGCCTGCCAGTTGATGGGCTCGATATAGGTCGCATCGGCCATATTGGGGTCGGTCATGATGGTGGCCGGGTTCGAGTTCACCAGGATGACCCGGTAGCCTTCCTCTTTGAGGGCTTTACATGCCTGAGCACCGGAATAGTCGAATTCACAGGCCTGGCCGATAACAATCGGACCTGCGCCCAGAATCAGAATACTTTGAATATCAGTACGTTTCGCCATCGTGAGTTATTTACCTGTCGCTTGTTCGAGTAAATCGATAAAGTGATCGAAAAGTGGAGACGCATCCTGCGGTCCGGGGCTGGCTTCCGGGTGACCCTGGAAGCTGAATGCCGGCTTACTGCTGTGATGAATGCCCTGCAGAGTGCCGTCAAACAAGGAGCGATGGGTCGCAGTGATGGTATCAGGGAGCGTCGCTTCATCAACCGCGAAACTGTGATTCTGGCTGGTGATCATTACCAGTCCCTCCAGCAGTTCCTGCACCGGGTGGTTGGCACCATGATGGCCGAATTTCATTTTGACGGTCTTGGCACCACAGGCCAGCGCCAGTAACTGGTGCCCCAGACAGATACCGAAGATCGGCAGATCTTTCTCCAGTAAAGTCTGAATCGCTTTAATCGCATAATCACAGGGCTCCGGGTCACCGGGGCCGTTAGACAGGAAAACACCGTCCGGTTTCATTGCCAGCACGTCTTCAGCGGGGGTCTGGGCTGGTACCACGGTAACATTACAGCCACGCTCGACCAGCATACGCAGGATGTTCTTCTTGATACCGTAATCGTATGCCACCACATTGAAGCGGGGCTCAGCCGCTCTGCTCTGGCCGTCCAGATGCCAGACGCCTTCATTCCAGCTGTAATTCTCTTTAGTGCTGACTACTTTAGCCAGATCCATGCCTTTCAGACCTTCAAAGGACTTGGCCGCCTCAATAGCCGCTTTGACATCGATGTTATCTCCGGCGACGATGCAGCCATTCATCGCCCCTTTTTCCCGCAGGCGACGGGTCAGCGCACGGGTATCAATACCGGCAAGTCCGACCACATTGTGACGGGTCAGGAAAGCATCCAGGGATTCTTCACTACGCCAGCTGCTGACCACAGGGGACAAATCGCGGATGATCAAGCCACTCGCATAAACCTTATCGCACTCTTCATCTTCCACATTCACACCGACATTACCGATGTGCGGATAGGTCAGAGTGACTATTTGACGAGCATATGAAGTATCAGTCAGGATTTCCTGATAGCCAGTCATTGCTGTATTAAACACAACTTCACCGACTGACTGGCCAATGGCTCCAATCGATTCGCCGTGATAGACCGTGCCGTCTTCAAGAGCAAGTAATGCACTCGTTCGCAAGGGAGACCTCCACCAGATGTAATAAAGGGACGAACATGACGTTCATCCCAGACAAAATCTTTGCAATTTTATCCCATAAGCGACTATCGCGTCCACGCTAAAACGATGACAAGCCCTGTCACTGCCGGTACCATTAAGCCATCATTTATTGCTAGCCAAGGCTTAGGAATGTCTCATCCAGTTTTTCCCAAATCCGGTTTCCCCATGCACAGACCGCGCCGTATGCGCAAAGATGACTTTTCGCGGCGGCTGATGCGGGAAAATATGCTGCAGGTCGATGACCTGATTTATCCCTGTTTTGTGCTTGAGGGTAACAATCAACGCGAACCGGTCAAGTCGATGCCCGGCGTTGAACGTCTCAGTATCGATTTGCTGCTCAGAGAAGCGGAGACTATATCTGAACTGGGTGTGCCTGTGATGGCGTTGTTCCCGGTGACGCCTGCAGAGAAAAAAACCGAAAATGCAGCTGAGGCCTATAATCCTGAAGGGCTGGCACAGCGCGCGGTCAGGGCTTTGCGTCATGAATTTCCGGAGCTGGGCATCATGACTGATGTGGCACTGGATCCTTTCACCACGCATGGTCAGGACGGGCTTATCGATGAAAGTGGTTATATCCTCAATGATGAAACTGTCGAAGTTCTGATCAAACAGGCTTTGTCGCATGCCGAGGCCGGCGCGCAGATTGTTGCCCCCTCCGATATGATGGACGGCCGTATCGGCGCCATTCGTCATGCGCTGGAAAACGCCGGTCAGATCCACAGCCGGATCATGGCTTATTCCGCGAAATATGCCTCCAGTTTTTATGGTCCATTCCGTGATGCCGTCGGCAGTACCGGCAACCTGGGTGGAGGCAACAAATTCAGTTACCAGATGGACCCGGCCAATAGCGATGAAGCTTTACATGAAGTCGCACTGGATATTGAAGAAGGCGCCGATATGGTGATGGTCAAGCCGGGCATGCCTTATCTTGATGTGCTTTACCGGGTGAAACAGACTTTTCAGAAACCGACTTTTGTTTACCAGGTCAGCGGTGAATATGCGATGCTCAAATCAGCCGTCATTAACGGCTGGCTGAGTGAAGACACGATTTTGGAAAGCCTGCTCGCCTTCAAACGCGCCGGGGCCGATGGCATCCTGAGCTATTTTGCCAAAGATATTGCCCAGCAACTCAAGCAACGCAGCTAGACTTTTATGACAGATAAATATGCCGTCATCGGCCACCCCATCAGCCATAGTAAATCACCGCTGATCCACAAAGAGTTTGCCAGACAGACTGAACAGGATCTGGAATACAGCGCCATTGAAGTCCCCGTTGAGGAACTGGAAAGCAGTCTGTCACAACTGCGCGATATTCTTAAACTCAAAGGCATCAATATCACCGTGCCATTCAAAGAACAGGCCTGGCAACTGGTTCAGAACCAGTCAACCCGGGCCAAAAGGGCTGGCGCGATTAACACCCTGGTATTCAATGATGATGGGTCGATGTTTGGCGATAACACTGACGGTGTCGGACTGTGCAGGGATCTCACCGTCAATAATGGTATTGAACTCCGTGGCAAGCGGATTTTGCTGCTGGGTGCCGGCGGTGCGGCTCGAGGTGTGATTGAGCCCCTGTTGAGTTATGACCCGGTCGAACTGTTCGTGGCCAATCGCACCGCCAGCAAAGCCCACGCGCTGGCGGATCTGTTCAGTGATCTCGGTCATATCCGCGGCGGCGGTTTCGAAGATATCAAGCCCCAGTTTGATGTGGTGATTAATGCTACTGCCGCCAGCCTGCAGGGGGAAGTCCCGCCATTACCCGATGATCTGCTGTCGGACAATGCCGCCTGTTACGACATGATGTACAGCGATAGCGATACCGCTTTTATCAGCTGGGCCAGACAACATGGCGCCGCTCAGGCCGTCGACGGTCTGGGCATGCTGATTGAACAGGCAGCCGAAGCATTCCGGATCTGGCGTGGGGTGAAGCCCGATACACGCAGCGTGATTGAGCTAATCCGGCATCAAGCCAGCGACTAAGCCTGACTGCGTTTGATAAAAAATATCCTCATCACTGCTCAGCCATTATTACTTGTTGATTATGACTGCTTTCACAGTAGATGAGGATAAGGGGAAAATTTAAGCCCCACAGTGTCGATGCGACGGGGGTTCTTGAACCATTTGGTCCAAGAGGGAAACCGCATGAAGCCGGCAAACTTCCCGTCAAAGCGGGCCTGTTTTTCGACTTCCAGATTTTGGTTTCCTAAGCATTTGCTTATCGGCTCAAGACACACAGTGTCGCTGTCGAGCACCGCAGGGACATAACTAAATGATACGCAATATTAAATCGCGAAGCTCAAATTTTTTTACAGTTCGAGCTGGCGATCTTCATCCAGAAATGCACTAACCCGCTCTTTGAGCTGTAAAATTTTGTTGTTCACTTTTTCCAGGTCATGATTCTCGTCATGCTGGATTTGTAACAGCTCGTGCGCAATATTCAATGCCGCCATCACCGCGATTCGATCAACACCGACCACCTTACCGCTGTGTCGGATCTTTTCCATGTTCTGATGAACCATGCGTGCGGAGGCAATCAATGCCTCTTTTTCTTCTTCCGGACAGGCAATCTGATATTCCTTACCCAGAATGGTGACGGTCACCGGTGAACTCATAATTCGCTATCCAATTCTTTCAGACGACTGACCATTTTTTCAATACGGTTTCGAGCCACATCGGTTTTTTCAATCAGTTGAGCTCTTTCGCTCAGCCATGCTGCCTGTTGTGATTTGAGCAGCATATTCTCTTCCCGCAAACGGCGACTGGTTCGAAGCAGTTCATCGACTTGCTGTTCCAACTGTTGAATCGCGTGTTTATCCATTTAATATGCGTTCTTGACCATGCGAGAATAAGAATAATCAATTACCCCCAACTGAAGCTTGCCTTGAACAGGTGCAGGCCTGCAGATTGGGGGGTAACTCGGCTATAACTATAGACGCGCCCTGCCAATCGGGTCAACAACTGTCATAATAGTGGCTAATTCAGGGCCATCAGGTGATTATCACAGCTGGCCAGCTAGTTATTACATTCAGGACCTTACGTTTTATGTCACAACTTTATTTCCCTTCACTGGCTCCGGATAAACAGACCGGTGATGGCCCCGCCACTCTCGCTGAACTGCAAGGCGCGCTGTGCGGCCTGCTGTGTATGGATTCTGTCGCTGACCGCACCAACTGGTACAACCAGCTGTTTGAGGACTTCCACCCCAGTGAAGAAGAGAAACAGGATCTGACTCATTTATTTGATGAAACCATGCAGTCACTGAACAGTCTGGATTTTGAGTTTGAAATGGAACTGCCCGATGACGACGCGCCATTGGCGTCAAGACTATCGGCCATGGCTGACTGGTGTCAGGGACTGGTTTACGGCCTGGGTACCAGCGGTATGACCAATGAAACCGATTTATCTGACGATTGTCGAGAATTTGTGACCGATGTCATCAAAATCAGTCAGGTCAGTTTCGATGAAATCCAGGACAGCGAACAGGAAAAAGCCAACTTCGAGGAACTGGTTGAATATTTGCGAATGGGTTTGTTCCTGCTCTATGGTGAGCTGCAACCTGTCGACCCGACTGAAGAAAAAAATACTGAGCATTAATTACAACCGCCTGCTTCAGTGCCCTGCACTGACGTGGCCATGACAGATAAACAAGGCACTATGTTGAAAAAAGAATTCGCCAAACGCCGTCAGCGGCTGATGGAAATCATGGGCGAAGACAGTATTGCTGTATTGCCCAATGCGCCGGTTGCACCGCGCAACCGTGATGTTGATTTCCCTTACCGCAGCGACAGTCATTTTCATTATCTGACCGGCTTTGATGAGCCGGAATCAGTGATGGTACTGATTCCCGGGCGTGAGCATGGCGAATTTATCCTGTTCTGCCGCGAACGGGATCTGGACAAGGAAATCTGGGATGGTTATCGCGCTGGTCAGGAAGGCGCAGTCGAACAATTCGGCGCCGACGACTCCTATCCCATCAGTGATCTCGATGATATTTTGCCCGGTCTGCTGGAAGGCAAGGAAAAAGTCTATTACACCATGGGCAATCAGCCCGCATTCGATCAGCATATGGTGTCCTGGCTCAATCATCTGCGTCAGGCAGCCCGTGCGGGTAAGCATTCACCGCATGAAATCGTCGATCTGGAATACAGTCTCAATGAACTTCGCTTGTTCAAATCCGGGGCCGAAATCAAGGCTATGCGCCATGCTGCCGAAGCCTCGGTCAAAGCCCATATCCGTGCGATGCGGTTCACCCGTCCGGGCAAATGGGAATATGAAGTGGAAGCTGAACTGATTCATGAATTCATGAAACACGGTTGCCGCTCCCCCGCCTATCCTTCCATCGTCGGCGGCGGAGAAAACGGTTGCATCCTTCACTACATCGAAAACAGCAGTAAACTGAAAAATAATGATTTGCTGCTGATCGATGCTGGCGCGGAATATCAGTGCTACGCCGCCGATATCACCCGTACCTTTCCGGTCAACGGCAAATTCACTGAGCCGCAACGCCAGTTGTATCAGCTTGTGCTTGATGCCCAGAAAGCCGCCATTGCTGCGGTCAAACCGGGCAATCACTGGAATCAGCCGCACGAAGCGGCGGTTGAAGTGCTGACCCGGGGTCTGATTGATCTGGGCCTGCTTCAAGGTGAATTGCAGCAGCTGATTGATGATAACGCCTACCGTGAATTTTATATGCACCGTACCGGCCACTGGCTGGGAATGGACGTGCATGATGTCGGCGATTATAAAATCGACGACGAGTGGCGCCTGCTGGAACCGGGTATGGTACTGACGGTCGAACCCGGTCTCTATATCCGCGACCCGCAGCATATCGATCCGAAATGGCACTTTACCGGAATCCGCATTGAAGATGATGTGCTGGTCACCAAAGACGGCTGCGAAGTGTTAACAGAGGCCGCGCCCAAGGAAATTGATGAGATTGAGGCACTCATGGCTGAAGCGATTTCAGTCTCGGCCGCTTGAACCAAAGGGAAAACAATGAACCAGGCTGACAGCCCGACAAGCACCGCTGGCAAAGACTTCGATCTGCTGATCGTCGGTGGCGGCATGGTCGGCGCCAGCCTCGCCATCGCGCTGGAAAACACCACACTCCGCATTGGTCTGGTGGAAGCCCAGCCCCTGCAGAGCAACAGCCAGCCCAGTTTTGATGATCGAGGCATTGCCCTGAGTTACGGTTCACAGCGCATTTTCCAGAGCATGGGCCTGTGGCCGGATATTGCCCCTTATGCCACTGCGATTAGACATATTCATATTTCCGACCGGGGCCGTTTCGGCGTCACCCGTCTGTCCGCTGAGGAGGAAGCTGTGCCTGCCCTGGGCCAGGTGATGACTGCCAGGGAACTGGGCCGCACGCTGAACCAGCGGTTGCAACAGCTCTCTCAATTAACGCTGTTTTGCCCGGCTCAGGTAACAGCGCTTGAACAAGATTCAAGTCATGTCAGAGTCACACTGAATAACGGCGAAACGATTCGAACTCGCCTGCTGGTTGCTGCCGATGGCCGCGATTCCACTATTCGCCAGCTGTTAAAGCTCGGCGCCTGGCAGCAGGAATATCAGCAAACCGCCGTGACGGCCAATATCAGCACCGACAAACCGCATCAGGGCTGGGCCTATGAACGCTTTACCGACAGCGGGCCAATGGCATTACTGCCCATGTCAGATAACCGCAGCAGTCTGGTCTGGACCGTGCGTTCAGGTGATGAAGAGCAACTACTTAACTTGAGTGATGCTGATTTTCTTGAACGGCTTCAGCAGCGTTTCGGTTACCGCGCCGGACATTTCATCAGGGTCGGCCAGCGTCATAGTCATCCTCTGACCCTGATGCAATCCGATATGCCGGTACAGCAACGGATTGTGTTTATCGGTAATGCCGCGCACAGCCTGCACCCGATTGCCGGTCAGGGATTCAACCTGGGCCTGCGTGATGTGGCGGTGCTGGCAGAGTGCCTGGCGGAGGCTGCTGAGGACTGCGGCGAGATGGCTTTACTGCAGCGCTATCAGCAGTGGCGTCAGAAAGATCAGGATCAGGTGGTGCAGGCGACTGATAAACTGGTACGACTGTTCAGTAACAACATCAGCCTGCTGGGGCATTTGCGTGGCGCGGGTCTCGCCCTGCTGGATACGCTTCCTGCAGCCAAACGCCTGCTGGCACTGCGCAGTATGGGGCTGGGACAAAAGCAACCGCGTCTGGGAAGAGGCTTGGGCTTATGAATCAGACTTTTGATATTGTCATTGTCGGTGGCGGCATGGTCGGTGCGACACTTGCTGTAGCACTGGCCTCAGAGCCCGCGCTCAACATTGCGCTGGTAGAAGCGCAATTGCCTGAAGCACCGGCACCCGGCTCTCCTTACGATTTGAGGGTCAGTGCGCTGACCCGCAGCAGCGAGATCCTGCTCAGCAACCTGGGCTTATGGTCACAGTTACCTGCCGAACGGGTCAGTGCATTTAGCGATATGCGGGTCTGGGAAAATGACGGCAGCGAGTTGCATTTCAGTAGCGCCGATCTGGGAGAACCCTGGCTCGGGCATCTGCTGGAAAACCGTGTGCTTCAGACCACCAGCCTGAGTCAGTGTCAGCGCCTGCCCAATATCAAAGTTATCAGTCCGGCTCAGCCCACAGCCTATGAGCCGCATCGAATCACACTGGATAGCGGCAACACTCTTGATGCCAAACTCATCATAGCCGCCGATGGTGCGCAATCACCGCTACGCGAATGGGCCGGCATCAAACTCAAGGGCTGGTCCTATGATCAGAAAGGCCTGGTCGCCACGGTCACCACAGAGCATAGCCATCAGCACACCGCCTGGCAGCGTTTCCTGAGCGAGGGCCCGCTGGCACTGCTGCCACTGCCGGAGCTGAACCAGTGCTCGATAGTCTGGTCTCTGAACAGCAGCAGTGCCGATCGTTTACTGGCTATGCCGGATGCCGAGTTTATTGCAGAGCTTAACCAGGCCTGTCAGCTCAAACCCGCAAAAGTCACAGCCATCAGTGAACGTGCTGCCTTCCCGTTACAACTGCGTCACGCTGACAGTTACATCAAACCGGGACTGGCGCTGGTCGGTGATGCCGCCCATATCATTCATCCACTGGCCGGTCAGGGAGTCAACATCGGCTTGCTGGATGCCGCCACGTTGAGCGAAGTCATACTCAATGCTCACCGCCATGGCCGAGATATCGGCAGTCTGCATACGCTGCAGAAATATCAGCGACAGCGTCATGCTGATAATCTGCTGATGCAGTTCAGCATGGATATGTTCAAACGGGTATTCAGCAGCCGGCTTGCTCCAGTCAGGTGGCTGCGTCAGTTCGGGCTGCGCGGTGTCAATCACAGTAGCTGGCTCAAAAACCTGTTTATGCATCAGGCGGACAGTCGCCCGTTTGCCACCCCGCCCCTGATTCAGAGCAAGCATCGTCACTGACAATGATCTCACTGTGAACTGGCTCTCAGCCGGAATTTGACCACCGGGGCTTATCAGGCCAATACTGGCTCCCAATGACTAATGGAGAACAATAATGCTTGGCTTTATATCCCGCCAGTTCCTGACCGGTCTCATCACCATTCTGCCGCTGACGTTGACCGCCTATCTCATTTACTGGTTTATTGTCTCGACTGAAAAAGCGCTCAGCGGCGTTATCAAGTTTATTCTGCCGGATTATCTCTACTGGCCGGGCATGGGCTTTATCGCCGCTATCATGCTGATTTTCATGATCGGTCTGATGATGCACCTTTATGTCGTGAAAGCCCTGTTTCGCTACATTGAACAATTGCTGTATCACATGCCTTTGATTAAATCGGTCTATGGCGCGATTCGTGACTTTTTCCAGTATTTCTCACCCACACGCCAAAGTGAATTTGAGCAGGTGGTGGCAGTCAAGCTGGAAAATGGCATGGAGCTGATTGGCTTTATCACACTGGACGTCTCCGATTCATTGCCGATTGAGTCTGAGGATGGCGAAGAACGGGTACTGGTGTTTCTGCCTATGAGCTACAACATCGGCGGTTATCCAGTCATGATGCCCAAAAACCGTGTGCGTCCGGTGAATATGACCATGGAACAGGCCATGCGTTTTGTGCTGACCGCCGGTGTCGCCGGACACAACGGTAAAAAAGATTAGATTGGCAGAAACACGAGGGTGGCAGCCCGCACTACCACCGTTTTGATAATCCGGCCGGTTTTATGCGAGATGATTTCGGCCAGATTATCCTGAGTCGCAATCATCCGGCCAATGAGGCGCTGATAGCTGAGGTTACGTTTCTCATGGGCCAGGCTGTCGCTGAGCACAAGCAAGTTACCGTCTTTATCCCGGCTTTTGGCTAACAGCCAGGCGGCAATCTCGATATTACGGGCGCTGTTATAAAGCTTCTGCTGGTCTATTGTGGTGAGGTAAAAGAATTCGCTGTTGTTGTCATAGGAAGCCATCAGCATTCGCCGCAGGCCGACAATAAAGGCCAGTATCCGGTCACCCTGATACTGTTCGTCTAATGCAAGACGCACTATGTCTGTGGGGCGCTTGATCTGGCTGAACTCAGCGTAGTTGAAATTATAAGGCCGTGAGAAAGTCAGATCGACGCTGGCTTTGATATCACGCAGTTCACGGTCGTAACGCAGCCCCGGATTACGTTTATATAACTTCACCATCAGCTTTTTCAGATCACGCATGACCACCCGCTGATGAAGTTCGATGACTTCATCGATATCACTTTTCGCCAAGCGCTCAATGCCATTATTGCTGTTGCCCGTAGTAGTCACGCAGCCTGTCAGCAGCAAGGTAAAGAGCAACAGACTAAACCATTTCATCCAGAAACTGACCTCTGTCCGCTGAGGATTGTACCGGCAACTCGTTAATAAAGAGGTACTGCTGCACAGCACGGGGCAAAAATGCCGCCTGCTCATTATCACCGTCAAAGCGACGGTCGCTGCTGATGAAGTTTCTGACAAAGCGGGCCTGCTGGCCATCTTCGTTGCTGTTGGCGGCAATAACCACCGAAGTGTTATTGGCGCGCTGCGGGCTCAGGTTATTGTTGAGCGGCTCAACTTCAAAAATGACCGGTGCCCGCGCATTGTTCCGGTTATCGACCGGAACCAGCGGATAAAAATCAGCGGGTCGGTTACTGTTTATCTGCATGTTTGTTCATCGAGGCCGCGGCCTTGCCCTGCCGGCTTCCCGACCGGCGCGGACGACGCCGCCTGCCTTCCTCTTTTCTGCCGCGATGCTGAGCGGGCTTCTTCTCACGCTTGACCGGCGGCTTGGGCTCAATCAGGGTCTCGTCAGCGGTCGAGGCAATAGGCAGTTTATGCTTGATGTAAGTTTCAATATCCGGCAGCGAGAACACAAATTCCTCGCAGGCAAAGCTGATCGCCACACCGCTGGCACCGGCCCGCGCGGTTCGCCCGGTACGGTGCACATAGTCTTCGACATCCTGCGGCAGGTCAAAGTTGAAGACATGACTCACCGCCGGAATATGCAGGCCGCGCGCAGCCACGTCTGTCGCTACCAGAAACGGAAATTCGCCATCCTGAAAATGCTGCAGCAGTCGCTCGCGTTTTTTCTGTGGTACATCGCCTGACAACAATGAGGCTTTGTGACCGTTGCCTTCGAGATAGCCCCAGACTTCATCGGCCGCCTGCTTGGTATTGACGAAGATAATGCTGCGCTCCGGTTGCAGGCGTTCGATCAAGGCTAAAAGCAGCGGGATTTTTTCATCATTGGCAGGATAATAAACCCACTCTTCAATGCGATCGCCCATCATTTTTTCCGGCTCGACCTGCACTTTTTCCGGGTTATTCATATGCTCATAAGCCAGCTCACTGACCTTGTAGCTGAGCGTAGCCGAAAACAGCATACCGAGGCGTTTATCCGGTGCCGGAATCCGGCGCAGGAAATACCGGACATCTTTGATAAAGCCCAGATCAAACATGCGATCAGCCTCATCCAGCACCATCGCATCAATGAATTTGAGACTGAACACCCGCTGCTTGTGGTAATCCAGCAGCCGACCCGGGGTGCCTACTAAGACATCACAGCCTTCACTCAAGGCATCGCGCTGTTTCTGATAGTCCTTGCCGCCATGGGCAATCGCGATGCGCAGATTGGCCTCGGTGTTGAGCAGCTTGGCGTCTTTCATGATCTGAATCGCCAGCTCGCGGGTCGGTGCCAGAATCAGCGCGCGGGGCTGTTTGCCATCCCAGTTTTCAGCAGGCGCTGTTTCCAGTAGCCGCTGAAACGTCGCCAGCAGAAACGCGATGGTTTTACCGGTACCGGTCTGGGCCTGGCCGGCCACGTCCTTGCCCTGCAGCAGTAGTGGCAGGGATTGCGCTTGAATGGGGGTACAGAACTCGAAACCTGCCTGGTCCAGGCCAGCCTGCAATGCGGGGTTAAGGGGCAGGGTTTTGAAGGCCTGGTCAGTTAGATGTGCACTCATATAAATACTTGCATTAGCGTTGATGATAGGAAAAAATGTTAGGCTCTATCGCATGGGAGTATATACCTAAGTCAGCCTGAAATGCAGGTTTGAAGATACAACCTCGCCAGGCCCGGTATAATCCAACGATACTTTATATACCACTGGAGATGAAACATGAGCGATAACGTCACCAACGTGACCGATGGCGACTTTGATAGCCAAGTATTACAGTCCGACATTCCTGTCCTGGTTGACTACTGGGCAGAATGGTGTGGTCCCTGCAAAATGATTGCACCGGTACTGGAAGAAATCGGCGGTGAATATGCCGGCAAACTGAAAGTGTGCAAACTGAATATCGATGAAAATCAGGACACACCACCGCGTTATGGTATCCGTGGTATCCCGACTCTGATGCTGTTTAAAGACGGCGAAGTGGAAGCAACCAAAGTGGGCGCTCTGACCAAGTCTCAGCTGGCCGCTTTCCTGGACAGCAATCTGTAATGATGTCCTTTCCCCACACCTTCGGGTGTGGGGCTGCCCTGCAGCTGATTCGGCGCGGAACCCCCGCTTGTCTGCGCCAGTCTATCAATCCGCCGTGCCCGCCCGCCGCTCAGGCAACGGCATTTAACTAAAGCCAACGCAAATCAAAGAATGGATGTTTCCGAGCTACTCAATGATCTGAATAAACCCCAGCGTGAAGCTGTTGCTGCGCCATTGGGCCATGCCCGTATTCTGGCCGGTGCCGGCAGTGGTAAAACCCGCGTGCTGGTGCACCGCATTGCCTGGCTGATTCAGGCTGAAGGTTTCTCACCGGCCAATATTCTGGCGGTGACCTTCACCAACAAAGCCGCTGCTGAAATGCGTGGCCGGATAGAAGAAATGCTCGGTTACCCGCCCGGCGGCATGTGGGTGGGTACCTTTCACGGCCTGGCCCATCGCCTTTTGCGGGCACACTGGAAAGATGCTGATTTACCGCAAAGCTTTCAGATCCTCGACAGCGATGATCAACTGCGTATGCTCAAGCGCATTATCCGCGCCATGGAACTGGATGAAGCCCAGTGGCCGCCCAAGCAGGCTCAGTGGTATATCAATGCGCAGAAAGACGAAGGCCTCAGGGCCAAGGATATTCAAGCCGGACACGATCCCTACTCACAGAAAATGCTGGCCATCTACAAGGCCTATGAAGAGGCCTGTCAGCGTGCCGGCGTCATTGATTTCGGTGAAATTCTGCTGCGCTGTCACGAGCTCTGGCTCAAGCGGCCGGATATCCTTGCCCAGTACCAGCAGCGTTTCAGCCAGATTCTGGTCGACGAGTTTCAGGACACCAACACCCTGCAATACGCCTGGCTGCGGCTGCTGGCCGGTGACAGCGGCAAAATGTTCATCGTCGGCGATGATGATCAGTCCATCTACGGCTGGCGCGGTGCCAAGATCGAGAATATTCAACAGTTCGATAAGGATTATCACGGCGCTGCCACTATCCGCCTGGAACAGAACTACCGCTCCACCGGCAATATTCTGAAAGCCGCCAATGCGGTTATCGCCAATAACAGCGAGCGACTGGGTAAAGAACTGTGGACTGAAGACGAAGACGGCTGCCCGATCCAGGTCTATAACGCCTTTAATGAGCGTGATGAAGCGTCTTACCTGGTCGGTCAGGTGCAGAAATGGGTTGATGATGGCGGTCGTCGTAGTGACTGTGCCGTATTGTACCGTTCCAATGCCCAGTCGCGGGTCATTGAGGAAGCTTTATTACAGGCCGCTATGCCCTATCGGGTCTATGGCGGCCTGCGCTTTTTCGAGCGCGCCGAAATCAAGGATGTGCTGTCTTACCTGCGTCTTATTGCCAACCGCCAGGATGATGCGGCCTTTGAGCGTATTGTAAACACCCCCACCCGTGGCATTGGCGCGGCCACCCTGACCCAGCTGCGCCAGTACGCCCGCGAACGTAATCTGTCGATGTGGCACAGTGCGCAGGAAATGCTCGATGCTAGAGCCTTCGCGGCCCGTGCCGGTAACGCGCTGGCCGGATTTCTGACGCTGATTGACTCACTGACACCGGAACAAGCCGACATGCCTTTGCATGAACTGACCCAGCTGGTGATTGATGAGTCCGGCCTGCGCGCGCATTTTGCCAAGGACAAAAGCGAAAAAGGTCAGGGCCGCATTGAAAACCTCGATGAACTTATCAGTGCCACCCGACAGTTTGTCCGGCCGCAGGATGAAGAAACCGACAATCTGACTGAGCTGGATGCCTTTCTCGCCCATGCGGCACTGGAAGCCGGTGACAATCAGGGCGATCGCTGGGAAGACTGCGTACAGTTGATGACCCTGCACTCGGCCAAGGGTCTCGAATTTCCCGTCGTCTTCATGGTGGGCATGGAAGAGGGCCTGTTCCCGGGCCAGAAATCCAGCGACGATCCGCTGCGTCTCGCTGAGGAGCGCCGGCTTTGTTACGTCGGTATGACCCGGGCCCGGCAGACCCTGTATCTGCTCTATACCGAGCAGCGTTTTCTCTACGGCCAGGAACTGATGCAGCGCCCCTCCCGCTTTCTCGGTGAATTACCGGTTGATTGTATTGAAGAAGTGCGTGCCCGCAGTAACCGCATCACACCCGGACTCCGCACAGTCAGCAATGCCGGTGGACTCGAACTCAATGAAGCGGGCCTCAAAACCGGACAGCAGGTCATGCATCAGAAATTCGGTCCGGGCATCGTGATTGATACCGAAGGCGCCGGAAAAAATGCTAGGGTACAGGTCAATTTCAAACATGCCGGCAGCAAGTGGCTGGTGCTGGCTTATGCTAAGTTAGACGTCTTATAAGGAAACAACCATGTTAAAGCCTGCTTTTCTGCGTTATTTGCTGCCCGGCCTGATGGTATTGCTGCTGACCGCCTGTGGTTCTGAAAACCAGGTTGGCAGCAGTGCTGCGAAGGATAGCGGCAAAATCTACAACTGGAAAATGGTGACCACCTGGCCGCCCGGTTTCCCGGTATTGCAGGAAGGTGCGGAACGCTTTGCAGAGCATGTGCGGACCATGTCCGATGGCCAGCTTAACATCGAGGTCTACGCCGGCGGCGAGTTGATTCCGGCTTTGCAAACTTTTGATGCGGTATCACAGGGCACAGTCGAAATGGGTCACGGCAGTGCCTATTACTGGGCCGGGAAGGTCCCGGAAGCCCAGTTTTTCTCCACCGTACCGTTTGGTATGACGCCGCGCGGTATGAACGCCTGGTTGTATCATGGCGGTGGTCTGGAACTGTGGCGTGAAGTTTATGAGCCCTTTCATGTGGTGCCCTTCCCGATGGGTAACACCGGCGTACAGATGGGCGGCTGGTTTAATAAAGAAATCAACTCGGTTGAAGATCTGGAAGGCCTGAAAATGCGGATCCCGGGTCTCGGTGGTAAAGTCTTTGCCAAGGCTGGTGGTAACCCGGTGCTACTCGCCGGCAGCGAAGTTTACACCGCGCTGGAACGCAATACGATTGACGCCACCGAATGGATTGGTCCTTATCATGATCAGCGTCTGGGCCTCTACCGCGCTGCCAAGCATTATTACTATCCGGGCTGGCATGAACCGGGCACCGTGCTGGAACTCACTGTCAACAAGCGCGCCTGGGATAGTCTGACACCCGATTTACAGGCGATTATCACCCACGCTGCTGAGTCCGAGAATGTCCTGATACTGTCTGAAATGGAACAGAAAAACCTGACAGCACTGAAAGAGCTGCAGGCCCGCGATGATATTGAAATCGAACGCTTCCCGGATGATGTGCTGGCCAGACTGCAGTCGATGACTGAGGAAACCTTGGCGGAAGAAGCTGCCGCCAGTCCCGCTTTCAAACGCATTTATGACGCCTACCAGACATTCCGCGACAAGGATGATGCCTGGACCGCGATTTCCGAAAAGTCCTATCTCGCGATTGAGAATAATTAATGCTGTTTATTATTTTCACGGCCGAAGGGCTGGCTGAAGCACAGCAGGATGTGCTGAGCAACAAAGCCGAACTGTGGCTGAACCCGGGCCTGAAAAAACAGTCTGATTTAGCAGTGTTTGAAAAGGCCGGTATTGCTGTTCATGTCCTGCCCGAAGACATTGATGCCGCCAATGAAAAAGCGGTAATGACTGCGCTTTCTCATGTCGAAAGCCAGAGCCGTGATAAAGAGATATTTGTAGAATACTTATGATGAAATTGTTAATTGCCTTGATGATGCTGATGAGTTTGCCACTGGCGGCTGACAGTGAATGGGATAAAGTCCAGCAAGCACTGAGTGAACCGACCCGGCTCACCGTTTATCGCAGCCCGAACTGCCAGTGCTGCCACAAATGGATTGAGCACCTGCAGAAGCATAACTTCATTGTCGATGACCAGGTCACACATAACCTGGAAGCCGCTGCGCCGCGCCAGAAAGTCCCGACCGTGATGCGCTCCTGTCATACCGCCGTGGTCAATGGCTACCTGATTGAAGGCCATGTCCCTGCGCAGGATATCAAGCGCCTGCTGGTCGAAAAGCCGCCGGTAATTGGTCTTTCTGTGCCACAGATGCCGGTCGGCACCCCCGGCATGGAAATGGGCGCCAAAAAAGATAATTTTACAGTCGTCACTTTCGACAAAGACAATCAGTTCCGCATCTTCAATCGCTACGAAGTCGATTCCAAGCAGCAATATCAAAGCGTTTCCACCGGGGAGTAATCACCGTTGGAAATCCTTGTGGTGCTGGGGCGCCTGCTGTTTTCGGCGTTTGCTAATGTTTTTCAGAAACAATTGACGCACCGGGGACTGCACCCCTTTTTTATTGTTTTCGCTTCCTACGTGGTACTCGCGGTTATCTGCCTGCCACTGTTGTTTGCGTTTAACCCATTTCAGCTATCCGGCCATTTCTGGATCAATATCTTTTTTGCCGCCCTGCTGGATATGGCCGGCACCCTGTTCCTGGTGATGTCCTTGTCGAAAACAGACCTCTCGGTATTCGGCCCCCTGAACGCTTACAAGGTTGTGATCTCAATGCTGCTGGCACTGATTTTTCTGGGCGAAGTGCCCAGTCTTCAGGGCTTTGCCGGTGTTTCTATCATACTGGTTGGCAGTGTTTTTCTGTTTCCCCCAAAGTCACATCAAGCTCGACTCTGGAAGCTGTTTTTACAGAAAGGCGTGCAATTCCGTTTTCTGTCGATCCTGCTGTTTTCAATAGGGACGCTGCCGCTGAAAAATGCTGTCGTCGATGGGGGCGCCTTAGCGACGACTGTATTCTGGTGCCTGCTGGGTCTGCCGCTGGCGGGACTCGCCCAGTTGCTGTTTGTGCATGACAACTTTAAAACCGATCTGGCGCTGGCCCGAAACCAGGTTTACCCCTTTATCTATCTGGGCTGCCTGATTTTTCTGATGCAATTTATGACGATGCTGGTGTTCTCACAGTTATTGGTGGCTTATTCACTGGCACTGTTTCAGCTCAGCATGGTCTTACAGGTATTTCTGGGCTACCGTATTTTTAACGAAAAACATGTGTTAAGAAGGCTTGCTGCCTGTCTCGTCATGGTCGGCGGCAGCCTGATGGTATTGAGCGCCTGAGCATAGAGGACAGGTGCCTGTTATTATGCGTTTATCTGAATAAGGGAGATCACAATGAAACTGCTATCCGTGCTGCTGACGAGCCTGCTCAGCATCTCAATCGCTAATGCCTCAACCACGCTGACCCCGGCCTGGAAAACCACAACTGAACTGCAGGCGCCGGAGTCGGTAATTTATCATCCTGGCAGCGATGCGCTTTATGTTTCCAACGTCAACGGCGCGCCGGATGCGGTCGATGGTAACGGCTTTATCAGCCAGCTTTCCGATGAAGGTGAGATTAAAGATCTCTACTGGTTAGACGGTCTTGATGCCCCCAAAGGCCTCGCCATCCGCGACGATCTGTTGTATGTGGCCGATATTGACAAGCTGGTCGTTATTGATATCAACAACAAAACTATTACGGCACGTTATCCCGCTGATCAGGCTAAATTTCTTAATGATGTGGCGATTGATCAACAAGGCCGTGTCTACGTCAGCGATATGATGACCAATCAGATCTATCGACTGGATGATGGTGAGTTCTCTCTGTGGATGGATGACTCGCAACTGGAAGCGCCCAATGGGCTGCTGGTCGAGGGCAATAAACTCATCGTCGGCAGTTGGGGCAAGATGACCGATGGTTTTGCCACCGAGGTACCGGGTCACCTTAAGGTGATTGATATTGAAAGCCGCGATATTCAGAGTCTGGGTGACGGCACGCCTGTGGGTAATCTCGACGGCGTTGAAGCCGATGGCAAGGGTAACTACCTGGTTACCGACTGGATGAATGGCCGCTTGCTGTTGATTAACCCCAATGGCCACAGTGAAACCCTGATTGAATTTGAACAAGGCAGTGCCGACCACACAGTGATGCCGGAGAAAAACCTGGTTATCGTGCCGATGATGATGCAAAACCAGGTTCAGACCTTCAGGATTTCGCATCAATGAGCTTTGATGATTTGATGCTCGACCAGCCTTTGCTTGGCGCACTGGCTGCGGAAGGATTCACCACACCGACACCGGTGCAGCAGCAAGCGATTCCCCCTTTGCTGGCTGGTGAAGATGTGCTGGCCTGCGCCGCCACCGGCACTGGCAAGACGCTGGCTTTTGTTTTGCCACTGCTGCAGAAACTGCTCGATGAACCGGCTGACGGCAAACTGGCGGTGGCGCTGATTTTGTCACCGACCCGGGAACTCGCCTTCCAGACTCAGCATGTGATTCAGCGGCTGGCCAGCGCTATCGCGCCGCGTGTGGCGATGGTCACCGGCGGTCAGTCACCGGCGGCCCAGGTCGACTACCTGCAGCAGGGCTGCGATATTATCATTGCGACCCCGGGCCGCATGTTGCAACTGGTGGAACAGGAGCAGGCCGACTTGTCGGCGGTGGAGTATGTCGTCATTGACGAAGCTGACCGCATGCTGGATATGGGTCAGGGCCCGGATGTGGCCAATGTGCTGGCAGCCATAAAAACCGCTTTCCAGACCTCACTGTTTTCCGCGACCCTGGCCGGTGCCGGTGTCGAGCTGTTTGCCAAAGCATTGCTGCCCGAAGCTCATCGCATCGACATTGATGCCGCCAACCAATACGCACAACAGGTCAGCCAGAGCGTCTATCTCGCTGATAATCGAGAACACAAACTGGCCCTGCTCAAAGCCGCGCTGGAACAGGAGGAATGCCAAAGTGCGCTGGTGTTCTGCAATAAAAAAGAACGGGCAGTGGAAGTCGCTGACTATTTGCAGTCGCAGAATCTCTCTGCTCAGGTGATTCACGGTGATTATTCCCAGGCCGACCGCCGTGAACGCACCCGTAAATTCCGTCAGGGTCAGATCAAGGTGCTGGTCGCCACCGATGTCGCCTCACGTGGCCTGGATCTGCCCCAGGTCAGTCATGTCATCAACTATGATGTGCCCTTCCGTGGTGATATTTATATTCACCGTGTCGGCCGCACCGGCCGTGCCGGTCAGCCCGGCAATGCATTCAACCTGGTCGAACCCAATGATCAGAAAAACCTGCAACGGGTGGAACACCATATCGGTCAGTCCTTGCCGGTTCGCAAAATGAAAGGCCTCGCCCCCAAAGCCAAGAGCAATAAGAAAAAGAGCAAGGACAAAGACAAACCGCGCTATATCGCCAAGAAAGATCGTGCCTGACCGTCACAACGATCACCGCAAACTGATGCTGTTGCGCTGGCTGCTTGTTATAAGCAGTGCTCTGCTTGTCGCTGGCCTGTTTCTGCCGATGCTGACCATTACCCAGCTTATCGTCATCAGTAACGAATTTTCGGTGATCTCCGGCATTATTGAACTGTGGAAGGCCGGCCAGTACATCCTGTTTGTGGTCATTGGCTGTTTCAGCGTGCTGATTCCACTCGCCAAAATCGGCCTGTTGTTCAAGCTGTTGCAAGCCGATGACAAACCGCATCCGATCAAAATGAAGCTGCTGCGGCTGATGCACGCTTACGGCCGTTGGGCGATGCTGGATGTGATGGTGGTGGCGATGCTGATTGTCACCGTCAAGATGGGGGCCATTGCCAGTATTGAGATTCACCCGGGCTTGTATGTCTTCGGCGCGGCGGTGCTGTTGATTATGTTGACCACGCAGTCGACGGTGAGGCTTTTGGAGAATCAGCAATCTGATTCGAATGATTCTGCCCAAAGTTGAGTTTCACCCTCAGCGAACCTTTATTTTTCATGACGTTTTATTTCGCCTGAAGGGCGAGTTCATTTATTTTATTTGCCCAAAATAAACGGGCCAAACAAAAAGGCATGTACGGTTCAAATACATAGGTAACAGATCAATTCAACTACATGGGTTACACTCGAATAGTCCAGTAACTGATATTA